>Ga0302246_1000013_pt1:0-7500 | contig 198840 bp, 177 predicted proteins | sample AAG_UR_Trp_MG_FD_193533 | JGI IMG/M metagenome (GOLD analysis project Ga0302246, IMG submission 193533) | Enriched activated sludge microbial communities from anaerobic digester in WTTP, New Holstein, Wisconsin, United States - AAG_UR_Trp | ecosystem: Engineered > Bioreactor > Anaerobic... | reverse complement strand
GCCATCAAGGGCTTGTTTCATCTCATCGATTTCAGCCTTGGTCAGTTCGACGCTGACAGCAGGTGCATCCTTTGAATGCGGCGCTTGCAGGGAAGCAATAACCTCTGCATAACGTTCGATGCGTTGATTCACGTTTTTTGCGCAGATGTGCAGATAGGCCGCCAGGCGCTCCAACTTTGTAAAGAACCACAAAACGTATTCCGGGTGATCTTTCTCCTGTGAAAGGAAGAGGATCGCTGGCGGCAGCCAATCGGAGTTATCGATGCGATTCAGCCATTTCAGAAGACGATTCACGTCCTCAGCATTTTTCGTGGACACATATTGCTGTGATTTTGCGATGAGGTATGAATCGGCGTAGGGCTCCAGGACTTTTTCAATCAGGTCTTCCGGCGTGGCAACCACGCTCAGCACATGCTCCTTGAACTCCTCAAGTAGCGCACGCTTGGCCTTTTCCCGAGCATAAATCATCCGGATGTGTCCAAACAGGTCATTGAAACCATTCCTGCCGGTTTGAACTTCGAGTTCCTCCCATTTTTCAGTGAACTCATCCTGACGCGCCGGGGCAATTCGCCCAATAACATCAGCCTTAACAATATCGGAAGGGAGCAAATCTAGGCCTCGGTTGTTCAGCACTGAGAACACCCTGAAGGCGGATTGCTGGCTTGGCGTTGAAACCGCCACCAAAAAGCACCGTTGAACCAGAAACGCGCCAAAAGCACATAGCTTGTCGGCGTCACTGCCGAAGGTATTTTTTAGTCTGTCCAGCAACAGGCGACTGTTCGACTGAATATTCTTCTGAGATTCGTTGTCGAGACCAGCAGGATCAAGGCCGAGCAGGGTATCAAAATCAAGAGACTGAACGTGTTTCGTAAAAAACTCACGGTCTCTTTCTCGGAGAGAAAGCCTCGGTTTAGGCTTCAGTCCCTGGGAGGCACGTCCTGGCTCCCTTATGTAGTTCTCGAAGTCACTCCTCAGATCGCCCGAAAGATTTGACGTTATCGATGAGAGGAGAATTGTCAGCGTCGTTAATCTCTGCTGACCATCAATGACCTCAGAGTAAGGCTTTCCTTCTTCTTTGATCAGAACAATGCTGCCGAGGAAATAAGTGTCTTCCTTCTCGCGGAGGTAAAAATCATATAGGTCGTCAAACAGCTCGGACGCCTGGTCCACTGTCCACGCATACGGCCTCTGATACGACGGTATGACATAATCAAAGTCGGAGCTGAATATTTTCGAGAGAGGATATTCGGCACCACTGATTTTCTTGCTCATCTTGTCTCCTTGTTATTCACCATCTTCTCGAAATTCCAGCTCCGCTAAACTGGGACGACGCTGCCGCATCCAGGCCCGGATATCTGGCTTCTGCCACCGGTTTGAGGCGTTACCTCGATCTGCGTACTGATTCGCTCCTTCAAGGCCGGTACGTGTGAAATAACGCCGATCAGCTTGCCGTCCTGCTGCAAGCCTGCGAGGGTTTCCAGGGCGGTGTCGAGGGCTTCCTCGTCCAGGGTGCCGAAGCCTTCATCCAGGAACAGCGAATCCACCCGGACATTCTTGCTGGCCATATGGGACAACCCAAGCGCCAGAGATAGGCTGACGATGAAGCTCTCGCCGCCGGAAAGATTCTTCGTGGACCGTATCTCACCAGCTTGATAGTTGTCGACCACGTTGAGTTCCAGGGGTTGAGCGTCGTCTCGGGCCAGCAAGTAGCGGTCGGTCATTTTCTGCAATTGCCGGTTGGCGTGACCAATCATCATTTCGAAGGTCAGACCCTGAGCAAAATTGCGGTACTTCTTACCGTCTGCGGAGCCGATCAATTCGTGCAGGTTTTCCCACCTGCGGCACTCTGTTTTCTGGGCCTCGATAGCTGCCTGCTTTTCCTTTATCCGCTCTTTTGCAGCTGTATTCTCACTTAGCCTGTGCTTGAGACCGGCAATGATGTCCCGCAGCTCTTTCAGGGCTTCCTCGTGCTCTTTGAATTGCGGCTCGAGCTCTTCCAGCGACTTGTCGGTGATCTTTCGGGCCATTTCCGTGGTCAAGCGCGTTTCCCGATCCTTCTGCCTGGCTTTCAGATCTGTTTGACGCTCATCCAGATCCTTGGCCGTAGCCGTCAACTCCGCCCGAGTTTCAGGGGGCAATATGGCCGCCAAAAACTGTTCTTCATTTGAAAATCCCACAGGCGCAAGCGCTGCGGAGAATTCCGTTTCAAGCCTTCTCAGTTCCGGCTCTCGTTGCTCGATACGTTTCTTCAGAGATTCGACATGGGACTTCGCGGTATTCCATTTTTGTTGGAGCTCATTGTGCCGTTCTCTGACCTGCTTTTCGGAACCTTCGGCATCCGAAATCGTCTTGTTGAAACGGCGCTCCTCATCGTCGGGATTCTTGTCGCCGTACAGTGCATTGCGCTCATCTCTTCCGGTGGTGAGTTCCTTTTTCAAGGTTTCAAGACGCTCCAGCTTTTCGGCCAGGGCGGTGCTTTGAGTTTCGATAACCGCATCCAGCCGCTTCACCTCGCTGTCGATGTCGGCAATCTGTTTCTCGATGTCCGCCTTTTTCTTGACCTGGGCCTGCCACGCCTTCAGCCGCGCCGTGAGGGTTTCGATCAGTGATGGAATGTCCGTTTCAGAGATGTCCGCAATACCAAGCGGCTGGAGTCTGGTAGAAACGGCCTGTCTGCGTTCGGCAAAATCAGCACGGAGTTTCACCAGGCCGTCCTTTACCTCGGCCAGGGCTTTCTCTGCAGCCTTCTTGTCATTAGCCGCTGCTGACTCCAGCTTTTCAGCCTCCGTCAGGTTTTTGCGGGCCAGGCTTTCAGCTTCTTCGAGTTTCTTGATGGCGACTTCCTGATCCTCGGCTTTGCTGATCAGCCTGGTCAGGGCGTCGATCTTCTTTTCGGTTTCATCGGGAACAGGGACATTCCCTTCCGCAAACGGGTGCTCGGTTGCACCGCAGAGTGGACAGGGCTTGCCGTCTTCCAGCTTTGCCCGGTGATCTTCAAGCTCCGCAATTTTCGTCAGGAAGGCCATTTCACGCAGCAGGGTTTCCTTCTCGGTGCGGTATTCCCGCAACAAGCGGTCTCCCAGCAACTGGCTCAAAGCATCCTTACCCTGCTGAAGCTGTTTTAAGGCGTCCTCCAGTTCCTGCTTCCGAATGCCGGATTGCTTCTGACAGTCGTCGAGTGACTTTGTCGCCAGTTCCAGAGTCGTATTGGCTGCTTCTTGAGCAGCATCTTTTTGAACGATTTCATTTTGTTTGGAAAGCAGGCCGCCGATCTGTTCTTCAACGCCAGCCAGACCACTTATCAGCCATTCATCCTGTGCATGCTCCTTGAGATAGCCGTCCACAAGATCCAGCGTCTCATGAGCCTTGGATCGTTTGTCCTGCTCTTCGAGCCGGGCTTTTTTGTCAGCGTCAATTTTGGCCGCATCCTTCTTACAGCCCTCATCACCTTCCGAAACAGCTTTTTTCTGATCGGCAAGTTTTTGATCCAGGGAGCGAACCTTCTGCAATGTAGGCGTGGCCGCTTTCAGCTCTTCTTTGGCCCGAGCGGTTTGTTGCTCAGCCGATTTCAGTACTTCGGCCTGTTCCTTGGCGGAGGATTCCAGTCCAGGAAGAGCCTCTTCCTCAGCTTTCAAGCCTGCTCTGTCATCCGCCTGCTGTTTGCGGGTGGCGGTGAGCGTTGCGTATGCGCCGTCCAGTGAGGCTGCACTCAAAGCCCGGCCCAACTTTTCACGATCCGGTTTGAATGCCTCGATATCGCCCTGCAGCTTGCTCGCTTCATCGGCCAGGTTGATGATTTCCTTCTTCAGCCCATCGATGGTGGTGAGCCAGGCAATGGCCTTCCCGGTGTCAGCGGATTTGGCGGCAAGGACTGTCTCTTCCTTCTGCTTTGTCTCGAGTGTCTGCCCGATCTCTTGTTCCTGCTCCGGGTCAAGAATCACGATACCTGCCGTTTCAGCCTGGAGCAGGTTCAGTTTTTCCCGCTCCTCACGTTGGCGCTCATGGACACGGATGGATATCTGGCTGTAGATCTCTGTGCCCGTTATCTGCTCCAGAATCGGAGCACGATCATCCGGTGCCGCCTGAAGGAACGCGGCAAAGCCGCCCTGGGCCAGCAACATGGATCGGGTGAAACGATCAAAGTCCATGCCGGTAGCCGACTCGATCTGGTCGGCTACACCTCTGATCTTGGATTCAAAGATTTCGCCGGAATCGGCATTGGCAATTTCGTGTTTCGGGGCCTGGAGTTCGCCATCCGGCTTCTTGCGTGCCCGGTGTTGGCTCCAGTGACAGCGGTAACGCCCGGTCTGGGTTTCGAAGGTCACCTCGGCAAAACATTCGCCGGTCTGGCGGGACATGATTTCGTTTCCGCTCTTGGTGACCTTATTCAGGCGAGGCGTCCGCCCATAAAGGGCGAGGCATATAGCATCGAGGATGGTGGTCTTCCCCGCGCCGGTGGGGCCGGTGATGGCGAAGATGCCGTCAGACGCGAAGGCCGGATGCATCAGGTCGATTTGCCATTCGCCGACCAGTGAGTTCAGATTCTTGAAGCGTACCTGCAGGATTCTCATCGACAGCCTCTCTATTCCGCCTGCACATCGTCTTCATAGAGAGACGAGACCGTTTCCTGGTAGGCCCGAAGCAGCTCCGGCCGCTGCTCTTCAGGCACATCATGGACGGCGAGGCATCGTTCGAACACGTCGTCCACGTTCAGATCGTCGAGCGTTTCCTCTTCATGGATTTGTCCCAGCACGCGGTCGATGATGCGGTTGTTCTTTATCAGGAGAATTTCCATTTGGGTGCCGGAAATCGCTGCCTCCAGGCGCTCACGCAGGTCGCCAATGACCTCAATGCCGTCGTAAATGACTTCGAGCCAGCCGGGGGAGTCCGTTGCCGTCAATTCGAGTATGCGGTTTGAGATGCCATCCCAGTCTCCCTTGACGCGCTCGAGCCTTTGAAACACCGGTACGTCGATCAGCTGTACTGATGCAGCCGTGCTGTGGAACTCAACCAGGCAAACGCTCTTCTGCTGTTTTGCCTCTCCGAACCCCATGGGCAGTGGTGAGCCGCTGTACCGTATGGTTTTGGAGCCGTTCACCTCTTGCGGGACGTGGAGGTGCCCCAGCGCCAGATAGTTGAAGCAGGCAGGAAAAATCCCGGCCGTCACATGAGCCAGGGAGCCTACATAGAGTTCGCGCACGCCATCACCATCGACGGTTTGTCCGCCAGCGGTGAACAGATGCCCCGTGCCAACGATAGGAATATCGGCCCCGAGTTCCTCTCGCTTCTGTTCGGCCAGGGCGGCGACGGCGGTGTAATGAGTGCGGATGCCGTCAATCAATTTCCGCTCCTTGTCCTCGACACTCTCACCTGCTTCCGCCACGCGGATATCCCGGTCGCGGAGGTAGGGCACGGCACAGACAATCAATTCCGGGGCGTCCTGCTCATTACGGAGCACCAGCACTTCGTCTTCCGGGGATTCCGTGCTACTACCGACCACGTGGACATCTAGGGCTTTGAGCAGCTCCTTGGGAGCATTGAGGAAGGACGGTGAATCGTGATTTCCCGCGACGACAACAACATGCCGACAGCATGAGGCGGCCACCCGGCATAGGAAACGGTAATAGAGCTCTTGGGCGCGATTGCTCGGAGCGCTGGTGTCAAAGATATCTCCTGCCACGAGCAGTGCATCAATTTCATTCTGCTGAATCGTATCAGCCAGCCAGGTCAGAAAAGCTCCGAACTCCTCGTAGCGTTTTCTGCTATAAAGGGTGCGGCCGATATGCCAGTCGGATGTGTGGAGCAATTTGAGCGGCGGCAATTTCTGATTCATTGAGCATCCCCGCCTTCCTGCGGAGAATCGTCATCATCTCCCGCTCCGATCCAATCGCTGGCGATTTTGTCCCAATCAATTGGGCGAGGGTCTTCGTTGGTCCAGACATTCCAAAAATCTGGATCATCAGATTCCGGTCTCTGACCGTCCTCTAGATGTTTCACCTCGACGAGCGCGGGTACCTTTGAGGCGATGCCCAGGAGAATGCAATGGCGTGTAGGTAGGCTGGGCAGTTCCCGAAGCAGGCCGCGTGCGTTATCAGGAACCAAACGGGAGATCAGCTCTTGATCTCGATCATTCGTGATCCGGTGGAGGAGGAATGAATTGCATTGAGATAGCACCGTTTCGGATAGTTCAGAGGGCCTCTGAGATGACAGAACAAGCCCCAATCCGAATTTGCGGCCCTCTCTTGCGACTCGTTCAAAAATCCCTCGACACATATCGGCGGGACTTGGAATTTCGTCGCCATGAGGCAGCCGCTTTGCCACGAACGTGTGTGCTTCTTCCAAGACGAGTACGGTGGGTAAGTTCTGGTGGTTGAGATTGCGGTAGCGCTGCAGTGATTCCAGTATCAGCCGGGAGGAAACCGCTATGACGAGATGGAGAATCTCATAAGGAACGAGGGACAAGTCGATTACTGCTACAGGGCCATTTTCCCCGCCGTTTGAGCCGACATGACCACTAAGCCAATCCGAAAGATTCGGCATGTTGTCCGGTGCGATAACATCCTTCATTCTGGTATCACCAAGCATCGCTTTGATTCTCATGATCATCGTCGCGATGAATTGATTCGAATTGCCTCCTTGCTGGTTTGCTACAATCTCCAAGTAGTCAGCCAGGCTGTTTATGTCAAAATTGACCGGAGAATCTTCATTCGAACAAACCTGGTGCATCTCTGCTGGATATTGCGCAAGAACTCCGTTGATTAGATTTACAATAGCCGACAAAGATTCGTCTGAAAAATCATGATATGTTCGGTTCTTCTTATGGTTCGTCGTTAATGTCTGATTGAGCTGGGTTTCCAAGTTTACAAGTGGCTGTAATAAAGGATCGCCCGCATCGAGCTTTGTTTTGTAGCTTCCAATGTCATTGCAAAATGCGAATAGCTGAGAGCCGCAGTTATCCGTATGTGGCCATCCGATAGTTCCTTTTCCCTCGAACTGCGATAAATACACAAACACCATGCGACACCGCCCCCAGATTTTGGTCTTTAAATCCAGGGAGCCGCAGCTTCCAGACCTTAGATCCCGCAAAGCTGTCTGCAGAATAGGTTTCTGAACTTTCGGTGCTGCTTGAGCAACCGCTGCCCATTCGGAACTGTTCCACATCCACGCAGGTAAAGTGAATCCTTCAGCTTTAGCGTTAGTAATTGGTGGAACCTGAAACACCCTGCATCCCGCTCCCAAATCCTGGAAACATTTCGAATATTCGCCATTAGGATCAAGGATTATGAAACGTGCGTTTGGATTGTCTTGTCCGTTTTGAGCTTCCTCGTCTCCCTCCGGAACCCCGGGTTTTTTAATGGATTTCTGAGCCGATTCAACGGCAGATCGCACCAAGGCCGCCAAGGTGCACGATTTACCACTGCCAGTGTTACCCAAAACGGCAAGATGGCGGCCAAACAGCTTGTCAGGGTCAACCGCGATTGGCGCATCATGCGCGATAGG
>Ga0302246_1000009_pt1 | contig 220982 bp, 210 predicted proteins | sample AAG_UR_Trp_MG_FD_193533 | JGI IMG/M metagenome (GOLD analysis project Ga0302246, IMG submission 193533) | Enriched activated sludge microbial communities from anaerobic digester in WTTP, New Holstein, Wisconsin, United States - AAG_UR_Trp | ecosystem: Engineered > Bioreactor > Anaerobic >... | reverse complement strand
CAGTAAAGCAGATGCAATTCCTGCGGAAGTTCTTCGCAAGCTCATTGTCGAGTAATTTCGAGATACACACTGCAGGGATCCCTGCAGTGTGTACTAATGTACTATGTTCTGGTATCACATGTTCGGCAACAAATTCAATAACTTTAGGAGTAGCTACCATGTCCTGCAAGTATAAGAAGTCAAAAAATCGTGAGCAGAAGCGTGACCGTAAACTCGCCAAGATCCGTAAGGATCTCAAGAAGATGAAAGGTCAGTCTGACGAGTTGCGTAAAGAACTCGAGTCATATAAGCCGATGATCGAAGATATGCGTAAGCATGTCTTCATGCTCGACGCGTGCATTACCTTGCTGATCAGTACAAACATCCCTCATTTCTACGACAGAACTGTACCACTCGTCGGACTCGACACAGCTCAGCGGCAGTTGATTCGTACGTACTACGATGCTGATAAGGTGCGCACTGCCGCTCACGCGAATCTCGATGCCATGAACAATCTGCTTTCGATGGCAAGAAAGGCAGTAGAAAATCCGATGCTCCTGGTTGAAATCATTGGATCCAAGATACAGCCCGCTGTGTTCGAACTCAGCGAGTACATATCCAGGTACTTCCTTATTTTGCAAGAAATGATGCAGGTTGGTGGTGACAAGCTGCGTGAAGCGGGTGCTACCAACTCTACCTTTGCGGAAGTCGTTAAATTCTACGACACCGCAGTGGCGCAGAATGAAGCGTACAAAATGAGTCTCGTCTCGGAAGGGGTTGATCAGATACCGGAAGCAACCGAAGAGGATCGTGAAGATCGTGCGTCTAACACGGATGAAGAGCCGGAATGTTCTTCCGATACTTCCTGCGATTCGTCTGATTCTTCATCTTCCAGTGACTAATATCTGCGAGGTATATCGTGAGTACTTCTTCGTCCAAGAAAAAGAAGAAGCCTGCCGCCAATAAAGCTTCTGGTTTTTTAAAGACGTTGAAGTTGTACTTTTCATCACTCACCGCGAGAGGTGCGAAGTATCTATACCTCAACGTCGCCGACGATCCTAACACGATGGTCGTGAGTAACGGGGACTATGAACTACTCACAGCGTACGTTCCCGTTACTCTATCCATTCACGTGATTACATTCAAGAATACCGAGTTCTTTGAAGAGTTTCTGCAGTTCATGAATATCCCGAAAGGGTGTCCATATATCGTAAGAATCCCAGTAGTTCTAGCTGCCTTAAAAAACAACAGTAAAGAAGAAGTCCACGCACTCAAAGCCGAAGATGGTAAATTACATTTGGCGTTGCGTGATCAGATAGTGGAAGACGACCTCGACGACTATGACGATGAACTAGAAGACGACGAGGACGATGAGTCCCCTGCGTCAGAATTCGATATATTCGCAGACAAGTCTAAGTATGTCGTAAAGACTTTTGATGATGCTAAGGTCTGCGGCAAACCTATCGACAATTTTCACGCAAGAGTGATACTGGAGGAAACTGTAGCTAAGATGCTGGATTACCGTAATACCTTTGGTAAGACGGATCGTCCTTGTGCATGTAAGCCAGTGGATCGTGAGAGTATTACGTATTTTACATCCAACTATTTCCGAATGGAAATTTCTCTCAGTGAGTTTGTTACAGAAAATGGAGAACGGTATTATCCTGAAGATATGTACGACTTTCACGTCATACTCATCGATGGATTGGATGTACCATCCATTAAAGAATTTATGAAGAGGAAAGATGGAGAACTGACACTACTTCTGTGGAGCAAATCAGGAGGAGCCATTCAACACATGGCAACCTATGAAGATGAAGATATCTCTATTTGCTCAATGCGTCCATTTCTTGAGGTCATTCCTCTCAAACGAAAAATCATCAACACCCCCGAGTAAACGTACCGAGGAGTTGTATATGCCAATAGATAGCAAGTATGTCACGGAGATCGAGGAAGAAGTTCCGTCTGTAGAGACCCTTCGTCAGCGTCTTGGTATCGGTAAGCCGCCAGTACAGGACGAAGAGTTTCAAGTAAGCCCCACGTCTCCCGGTACTGTCACATTCCATATGGACAACGCTAAGGAAGAACTTTCCCTGTCTACGACTGTTGCACAGCCGATAGTACCGCCACCCGTAAATCCGGTACAGGAGTACCTTGAGCAAACGCAGGAGCAACAAATGGCTGAAGATCAGCATACCGAACAGTCAGATAACGGTGGTTACTGGGGTGAAAGTATCCAGTTGGATACTGAAAATCTGACAGAACTCACCACCGATCAGATCGTGTCGTCAGTAAGTGAAGATGCGAAGACCGAGGAACAGATAATTCCCGGTATCGAAGAATCACCAGAAAAGATACAGGAATCTGAATATCGTGACCAGGTTATCAGCCCTGCGGATACCGAACCTTCGATCACTGTTGCACCATCCATCATCCCGGACGATGACGATGACACCGAAATCGAATCTGTGTCAGTCGTATCTGAAAGCGTACATGTTGAAGAAACTGCGGTCTCACAAGAAACCGAGACTTCAATCAACATCCCCGAACCGGAAGAAGTTGATACAGATCTTGATCAAGTTGCATCTGTCGTTCCGCCTATCGTCGAGGAATCTGAGCTGGAGACGTTCGAAGAGTATCAGCGCAAGATCGAAGAAGAGTCCATTGCGGTGATACCTAGCTGGTTCGATCATGTGGTGAAGAGGGTGCACAATAACGTCATCCCTGCACATTTCGGTGACGAAATGGTAGACAAACAAGCTGCTGCTTGTGTTCCTGATCCTACACTGGACAGTGAACGATTCATGGCCATGAAGAGCAAGTCGCTTGATGATCTCAGCACATTCCCTTCGACGCTTGTTCGCGGTATCATCAATTACCGCAAGGGCGAAGGCGGTGCAGTGCATGAGGCTACGGAAGAATTCCATCGTCTGGTGAGACCTGCCAGACGTCTTGACATCGACGGTAAGAAGTATGGTGACTCCAAGAGCGACCGCACTACTTTCACCCAATCTGAACCTGTGCGCGAAGTCAAGGGAAAAGCTGCGGTCACTCTCGTTTCGTCTCTGGTAAGCGGACTGCGTAGAGTTCGACTGTACAACAGCGGATTCAGCATTCGTCTCCGTCCCCCATCAAAGTCGGAGATGTACCAGTTTGTGGTGAAGTGCAAAAGCACTGAATACGAATTCGGTCGTGTCTTTGGTGTCCTGAGTTATCTTCCTGCCAATGTGGAGCTTATTCAGGCCGCGAAGGAACTCATCGAACTCTGCACGTGCGATTCCAACCTCGATGGATGGAATATTCCTGGAACCATTTCGCAGAACATCGCATACCCTGACGTGCAGACTGCTCTCTGGGGTCTTCTCGCGCTGATGTACCCAGAAGGTGTACCGGTGACAATCCTGTGCAACCTTCCCAGCTGCGGTAAGGCCGACGAAGCGATGGTCGACCCCGCGAAGATGCGTATCAATGATTACTCTCGCATCAGTACTGATGCAGTGAAGTATACCTGCGAAAATACGATGCGTACCAGGGAAGATCTGCAGAAGTACCATCTCGAGTTGATGAAGGACCGGGAGACTGTTAGTCTCGACAATGGGTTCCATGTGCATGTGCGAGTACCGTCACTTGAAGACTACATTCAGTGCGGTATTGCTTACGTGAGTGAACTTGCTGCGGTGGTTTCCACCAAGAAAGCGGTTGATTGCGAAGCAATGGTACAGAACAAGTACTACCGCATTTTCGTACCGTACATCGAGAAGATCACTTACGTCGACCCCAATACGGGTAACGTAGTGGTAATCTCGGATCCCACCACGATTCCTGACGTTCTCGACAAGCTCGAGCTTGATGGATCCAACGAGAAGTTCCGTGAACTGATGCACGACTACATCGGACGTCGTCGAGTGTCTCACTTCGGCTACGTGTACGATAAGTGCCCCCATTGCGGTACGGTTCCGGATATTGCGATCAATGGGTTCATACCTGTGGACATCCTTCGGACTTTTTTTACCCTTACGACGATGCGTCTCGAGTGGCTTCGTCGAGTAAACTGACGAGTTATCTAGACCCGTCAGACGAAGAAGTCCTGCAGTATTGCGAGAATCTAAACGCGTGTTACAACCTATTGAAGGATTCTGGCAGCGATGAACTTTCAAAGAACACCGCTGTCAGAATCTTCAACGAAAAGTACTTACAAACCATGTATGGTATCTACGTTCCAACGAAAGACGAGACGTCTACTGGAATGTATAGATGTCACATCGATGAATCTGCTAAGTCTACTCGTGCGTATGTGGACCATATTCTCGAGTTCATGCTGATGGAAGATGTGCATGGTAGATTAGGCTTTACGTTTGAACAGCTCTTCAATATGGATGTGGGTCTGTATGACGCAGTGAAGACTGCCATCAGAAAGCATACACCGAAAGAATCTCGTGAGATGAAAAATCTCGAGAAAGAATTAAAGAATCTAAAAGGAAAATAGAGGTACAATACATGGAACGCATCAACCTCAGTGCACACCACGACATAACCAACGTGGTGGGACCGGAAGATCTTCGTAGAGTCATCCGTGCGACACTTGATACCTTCATCAAGCAGCTGTCGATCATTTGCGGGCCTTATTCCAGACAAGCTCTGGTATTGCCCAATGGTGATGTGGGGATGAACACCAACACCATCAGCACCAAGAATGATGTGCGATGCTTCATGCGCGATGGTGCGCACATTTTGAATGCAACTGAATGTGTCAGTCCCATTCAGCAGTACCTCAAGTCTATTGTGCATTACGTCGGTTCACGTGTAGACGACGTCTGCAAGGACGGTACGACTACTTCGATGCTGATGACTTGCGCACTAATCTCGCAGCTTGTTTCGAAGCACGAAGAACTTGACAGGTATCCTCTCGTGAAAATCAACGAGAAGTTTCGTGAGCTTGTTGCCACTTTCAAGAAGATCATGAAAGATGAGCACACCATCACGGTGGACGATATCGCCAAAGACTTCGGGATTTCGAAGAATGAAGCGGCTCACTTCGTTGCGTTCACGCAGGTATATACTGCCACGGGTGGCGATCTCGAGATCGCTAAGACTGTTGCAGACTTTTTCAAAAGAACACCCGAAGAGGTGTGGGGTGGTACCATTACCTGGAATTGTCCCAGTGTGGAAGTATCCGACTATCGTTGTAAAGCGGAGCCTCGCGACTACGAGTACAAACTCAAATCGATACATCTGACTTCGCAGCACAACAACGTGAATCTGCGAATGTTCTACGAAAACAATCACGTCGATGTTCTTCCCTTGTACATGGGTGTATGCGACGTGGCGCCTGAAACAGAAGACTTCTATCGCTACCTGACAAAGCGTATCGAAGAAGACAAAAATACCACGCCTCTGCTGATCCTCGTACCTGCTCTTGAGAACTACATGCCCGGAAGAGTTATCGAGACCATCAACAACATCTCATCCACTTCCAAAGTACCTATTCTCATTGTCACGCACAACACGGTAGACAATCGGAGTGGTGCTCCGTGGTACACGATTGCACTCGCAGGAAAGGCAAACGTGGAAGTCTATCACGGTCTTGGTTCTGACATCGAGAACTGCGTCATTCGCGATGTGAGCGTACGAATCACTCATCGCAATATCGAGTTCACGAATCTTGTACCGAAAGATTCGCGCATGAGTGAGGATGATCTGCGTCATCCGGGACTCGTCTACCCCGATGACTATCCGCATCACCGGAAGGCACTGGACATCATCGATGAAGATCGAAAGCGTGTCGCAGATGCACATCGTGAAATCTACGAAGAACGAGAAGCAGTCGAAAACTGCTACAACGAGCTTCTGGTAAGAACTACCATGACTGTCAACCTCGGCGGTACTACTCACGACCAGCGAGAAATGATGACGGTCATTGAGGATGCCACAGGTTCCGCACGCACTGCTGTCATGCACGGTATCGTAACGAACGCGATGTTCCGTACGTGCAATGTATGGCAAAAAATAGTACAGCAGTGCCATGATGTCGATAAGTTGGGAGAAATTCTAGCTTCGTGTGTATGCGATGCAGCACATCAAGTATGTCTTGCACTCTTCCGGGATCACGCAGAAAGTTCGGATCACGCTGCTGCCGTATTCCGTACATTGGCAGAACACACCGACGACAGTATCGATAAGTACACGTACGTCGACATTGTCAATTTTATGGAAACAGAAACTGCGGAAGCATTGACGTTCCGTGGAGACAACCCTGACTGGATGGAACAGCTTGTGCGTGGGGATATCCTCAGCTATCCTCCAGTGCAGACTGCAGAAATGACGAACGAACTGTTCACCCGTCTCAATGAAGTCGCTTTGCGCACAGGACTCATGGCGATGGTTGTTGTACCGGGTGGAGCTTGGGCTCCTGATGGAGGTGACAAGTGATCATAGATGTGAACTCAGTAGTAGTAGGCGACATCATTGCTTACAAATCGAGGAATCCTCATGACAATGTATCATGGCAAGGTACGGTTGTCGGCATCGCCAGCTGGCCGGTTGTGCAGAATATGCAATCGGACCTGCTTCCCTACTATCAGGAAGTTAAGAAAGTCCATCATGCGATGGATCCGATCTCTGAGCTGCAGTTTTTTATTCTGGCGATTCGCCAGGGGGAGAGAACTGCGACTCAGGTTGTGGCGAAGGAGTGGATCGAGCCTACTTCTCTCGTAAAGCTGGAGCTGTCGAACTACATTGATATTCGTATCTTTGAGCGTCCGCAGGAAGAGACTCAGACCATTCTGGATCTTCTTGCAGCTCATGGATACCGCGCCACGAGACTCTAAGCAAAAAAAATACAGAGAGGAGCTTTGTGCTCCTCTCTGTATCTCTCTTATAGCGCGTCGATTTGATCCCAGAACTGTTCCAGTTCTTCTTTGAATGCGATCGTGTACATCTTCGGATATCTGGCGTATCCGTTTCTTCCGAACTTTTCATGAAGATGCGCGATTACCGAAGGTATCGCCTCTTCTTCTGTGATCCCTAGTCTTGCCGCATTGAACTTCATTGATCTCTTGAGATACACATCCGCACTCGCAGGAACCCCTCGGTCTGCGCTACAGAGTAGCTCGGAGAGATCACTCGAGAAATCGATTCTGGTACTTGCTCGGTGCTGCAGACACGCATCGGCAATACGGCGTCTGGCGTGATCATCCAGTTCCGCAATTATCGGGTAGTCAGTGGCCCTGACGTATTCGAAACTGAGAACATGATGGTTCACCCGAGACCACGCGAAAAGATCATGGAAGTATACTGCGAGCATGAACTCCTTTTCATTGTAATCCATCTCGAGACGACGTGCGATCAGTGCGCCACATTGCTCCACTGCTTCGAAGTGTGATTGACGATGAGCTTCGTCGTTAAGTAGCCAATGCCCAGAGAAGTCCCGAATGATCTGAGTACGCAGTGTATCGACAGTATCACGCATGTGGTATTCCTTTGTTAGATGATGGTAACTTTGGCTACAACCGGTAGAGCTCTGCTTGTTCTTCTGTCATTTTGTAGTAATCAGTAGTACTCCATTCCTTCACGAGTACTCCGTTCTCATAACTGATGAGGACTCTTGCCGCCGCTAACACGTTCACGCTGCACGCGTACTCGCTGGAAATCCTCCTCGCTAACTCCTTTACGTGTTCCCGTTCAAGGGGGTACATGAATACAGGAGATAGATCACACGTATCCATTTCGAGGTAAAACGGATGTGTGAGTTCGGTCGGAGCATCATCCAACAACCGTCCGATGCGGGTAGTTGGAGCGACAATGAACTTCATATCGGCCAGTTCCCGAACATCTCCAATGATCTGCAAAACATCAGCATCGAAGTCAACCTTAAATGTAGTCATGGTATTCCTCACTGGTTAGATATTGGTGGAGTATTCTAATTAGTAATATATACCCAAAAAAGATGGATAACGGTTGGATAGATAGACAGAGGTGGGCACATGCCCACCTCTGTCTATCTCTACGATGGTTTACAACTGGTACATTTTTGCTTCCTCCTCTGACATCACGTAGAAATCGGTGATACTGTACTCCTTCATGAGAACCCCATCTTCGTAATTGATGAGGATCCTCGCCGAGGCGACAATATCGACACTGCACCCGAGGTCGCTGGAGATTATCTTCGCCAGCTTCAGAACATGTTCCCGTTCGAGGGGGTATATGTAGATGGGGTTCCATCTGGACTTACTCCTCATCTCGAGATGGAACGGGTGGTCGATCCGGTTAGGAGTCGTATCCAGTACACGACCAACGTTCGCGCCGGGGTTGGCAAGGAATTGCATCCCGTTAAGCTCGTATGCGTCACCGATGATCGATGCACGATCGCCATTGAAATCAACAGTAAATGCACGCATGATAAATCTCCTACGGTTAGATTGTTGGGTGGATATCAAAATAGTAATGTATATCTAAAAATAGATGAATGCCATTTAGAGATGGACAGAGGTGGGGTTACACCCCACCTCTGTCTCCTATCCACGCTCCCATGGCTGGGGACGTGAATAGGTCTTTTTCGCACGACATGCCTCATAAGGCATGAAATCGTGCTCCTCCCACATGTTGATCTGCCAATACCCGGCAGATGGGCGGCTACCCTTGGGTCGGCTGTAGCCCCCTAAACGGCACCTTTTCTGCATGACCCGCTTGGCTTCGCGGGTCAAGAACGCAGCAGGGATAAACCTTATCCTTGTAAGGTCGAGGTCGTCCTCGTCAGCCTCGATGAAGCTGGTGACCTCGTAGGTCCCGTCGTTGTTCACGACGAGGATTTGTGCGAAATAACACGTCCCGTCGTGATTCTCTGTGTTAAATGGGTACGGGATCTCGTAGATTCCGCTGGCCATGTACTGCATCATTACAATGTTATTGATATCAAACATTTTTCATCTCCTTCTTTAGAGAGTGTAGTGTTCACGGTACGCTTCGTCAACATGCGCACCCGTGGCAAACTCACAGATCTGATTGTTTTCGACAACAACAACGCGTTCGGTGATCGAGTCACCGAACTCAATGTGGATTTCTTGGCCAGTTGTTCTGGCCAGTTCTCTGGCGATGGGCAGAACCCCTGCCTTGTGCATGGGGTGTACCCGCAGAGACTTACCCGTGGGCCGGTGCATGGTTACGTAGAAAGGGTGGTTCAGTTCATCGAACTGTGTCGGCGTAGCCGTACCGAGAGTGATCGACTCAGCGTAGTCTTCGCAAAAGCACAAGTGCCCTGCGAAGATTCTGAACTCACCCTTGCGGTAAGTCCAGGCCCTTCCAACTGAGCCTCCAGTGTATTCGAATCTGGTCATGTCAGTTCTCCTTTGCTTTTGTGTTAACGGATCACGGTACCGCGTACCATGACAACCTGGGACGCCTGCTGGCCGTAGTTGTAGCAGCAAGCGAGGGCCATTGCCATCACTGTCACGAGTGCGACTATTGCAATAGCGCGAGTAAGCATTGGACTCCTCCGATGACAGGAGGAGTCCGCAGACTCCGCCCGTCAGTTTTGATATTGGGTCATATGAAGCCATGGGTCTTGACGAACCCAGATTTTGTCGTGGGTATCGTCTCCGTATAGCGCGACACGTACCACTGTGGAAGTATGGATCATGTCCACGATGGGTTGAATTTCTTTGGGGTCTATGGAACAGATGAGTTCATGTGATTCGTCGCCGAATACATACTGTTCCATAGGGAACACCAACTCTGTGTCGTTGATCCACAGAACCAATGACCACGTATCTTGTGGTAACGGCTTATCCACCCGTAGATGGAGAAAAGCCATCGGCTTCTCCAACTCTTCGTGGAATGAGAGCTGGGCCTTTCCAGCTCTGCTGTCCAGCTCAAGCTGGTAGCCTATTGCGGTTGGCTCCGCCGCAGCAGTTGCGCCGAAGAAAAACATCGCTACGATACTGAGGAGAAAAGTTCTCATGTTCAGTCCTTTCGGTTAGAAGAAGATGATGATCCAGCCGTTCATTTCGTGCTCCTTTGGTCGACCATGGGTCTTATTTTTTCTGCAATGTCTTGTGGTACTGCCACCGTGTCGCAGTCCTTCTTGTATGGACACGGTACGGTATAGAACTTGTAAGTTCTTCCGCTTACGTGAAATATATAGAACTTGCGATGCTCAGCTGCGGGGATGTGGATGATGGCGTATCCGTCAAACAGGTACCTGTCTGATTCGGAATCAGCAGCTTTGCAGTAGCTGCCGATAAGTAGTATAATCATCCACACTAGTACTAGCCAGTATTTCATACACCAAACTCCTATGTTAGAGGTTGTCGGTATATCAAGATTGTAATGTATATCTAAAAATAGATGAATGACAGAGAGACCTCACGGTCTCTCTGTCACGTTATTTGAGGGGCTTTCCTGAAACGTAGTAAGTATCGAGCCGACTTGCTACTTCGTGTGCCATTTTACGCAAACGATCTCGCATTAACTGACCTCTACGGTTCAGTGTTTCTTTGTGCTTTTCAAGATCAATTTCGTTGAGACTGTACTCCTTACCAGGACCAGATATCTTTATTACGAAATCATGGAAAGGCGTAGGAGCTTGTTTGTAGTCAGTCATGGATACCCAGTAGTACAGATATGGGTATTTCTGGTTGGCTAGGTGATCTGCTTGATTGAGCATAGTGACATCTACAGTACCTACGTACTCAACCGGGAGTGGATCAGTATAACCGACTTCACCTGTCAGCAACTGATCGAATACTGGATAGTATTCATTTTTCTTACCGAGTTCATACACGATAACTTTGTCCGGATTCAAACTTGTAACAGGTGCACGATAGACGTAGAACCGAAATGTGTGTAACGAAATTCTAGCTTCATTCAGATGGATCATTCCATCGTTCTTGTCGTAAGTAAAGTTTCTACTCCATCCTGGTAAAAACATAGCCTGTATACAACAATGCACTCCGTCACCCAAACAAACTCGGTTGGTTTCTTTACTCCCATGTTTCTCAGAACTCTTACTCGTTCTGGGTTTTAGTACTTTGATGCCTGCGGTTGGTGATAAATGGTACAAGTATTCGATCGATTCGTCCGTCTTTGTAGGAAGACGACCCTGCTGGTCCACTATGTATTTTTCAATTGCTTTGAGCATTTGTTGACTCCATGTGACTAAAGTTTCTTGTACATGACAGTAGTATCTGCCGAGTACTTTTGAGTGGTGTATAAAGTCTTAGCCACTTTATTGTACTCATGAACGCGCAGCATGACGTACTTTACACCGACTGAACGAAAATGCCGTTCAGCGAATGTAAGAGCTTCTCTACCATAGCCATGACCACGATACTTCGAATCTATGTAAAGTTCCGAGATAAACCAAACATTGTCTACGTATCCCCTTGCTTTTTTGCACAAGACATAGCCAATGGGAGTTTCTTCTATGAGACACAAAAATACTTGAGTATCTTCGTCTTTTTCGTACGCCTTTATCAACTCACCGTATTCGCTTTGTGACATTGTCGTACGGAGAAGTTTAGGTCCTCCTGATGTCAACGAAAGTTTACGCTGAGATTCGGAGAACTTGTCATCCCAGATTGGATAGTGTCTACGAAAGATGTTCCAATACTTTGCGTGACCTATACGTTTGAGTGGTATTACATTCAATGGATCGTTCATGAGAGTTCTCCATGTTTGCTGGGGTTGTTCATATTAATGCAACGAAGGAGTATTAATGCACATAATCTCAGTAATAAAATCATTCAGTTTAGTGTAATTTATATAGGCTCTGGGGAGAGCTACAGGATATACCAATACAGAGTATATACTACTGAGAGTGGATCGATCGATCCACTCTCAGGTTGGGGTTATGATTGTTGTGCACGTAACTTGAATTTGGCAGAGAGTGCGTAGAGCTTGTTGTTGATCAAGTCTTCTACGAGATTCTGCTGCTTCTCGTAATCTGCAGTGAACCTACCTGTCAGTAGCATGGCCATCACAGTAGTAGGCTTAGCGTACTGGATCAGATAGTCGTGTATGATCTTTCTGGCTTGATCGCCTCTGGATCCTTTAGCAACTTCGAGTTCTTTTTCCAGCTTTGCATAGTCACTCAAGTACATGTGAAGTACGTCAGTGCGTATCAGCTGGTTCTTGAACATCGCATTTGCGTTTTGGATGAGACGTTTGACGCGATTGTACTGTGCTTCATAGTTAGGAGCTTCTACTGCGAAGACTCCTGCCCACTTCATCACACATACAGCCAGCTTTATCATCCCTGTAAACAGAGACAATTTCTTCAATCTGGTGTTAGCTACACCACCATCGAGTAGCATTGCTGCTTCGAATACCACACCCATGGAATTGAGGGCACTGGCTAAATGTCCACCTGCACCGTGTCTGGATACGAATTCGTCAGCTAGCCTTTCTTGCATGTACAGGTTGTGTGCAGTGTTGGTGGTATCACTGGACTTACCACCACCATCTGTCATGAAGGTAAACTCGGACATGAGTCCAGTAACCAGCATACCAAGATGCAATCCTACGATGGTGTTGAACCATATGTGCAGGCACACCAGAAGAATGGTATTGATGGTCATGAATATCAGAGTCAGAGTAGCAGAAGTGATGCCATCCTCGTCGATATTGTCCATGTATGAAGCAGTACTGATAGCATTGGTTATCACGTTAACAGACTCTTTGCTGATCACGTTTTTCTTTGCCATCTCGTTCAGCATGGGCAGACCGATTTCGATGAATGCCTTCAGGTTCTCTTTTCTGTCGCCTTGTTTGACGAGTACGTCGAGATGTCTGGTATTTCTCTCGATGGTCATGTACCAATGTGCACTTCGTTCTACGACAGTGAGCACGTGACCGATCTCGTGCAGATAAATTGCTGCAAGCTCCTTTGCTGTAGGTAGTGGAGCTATTCTCTCAGGTATGAAATCGTGCAAGAGAAATGCGTACATTGCATCCATGTACAGCTCACAGAAGATCTTTCGACCTTTACCGTAAGTGTTGGATGTCAGCTCACCTGTTTTGGTGTTGAGCTGTTTGTGCATGTCACGCATTTCGATGAGAGACTGGCGGAGTGTCTTAGGCGGAGCACTTTGCCCTGTCTGCATTGCTACGATTTCTGCCACATCTCGAAAGTTGTCCATTGACAGGTTGACAGCAAAGAGACCCGTGATCCCGTGTGTTCCTGTGTAGGATACTTTGATTACATCGAGATTGGTATTGTCTTTGATCGCTTTGGTAAACTTAGGTGTGAATGTCTTTTTGACATAAGTAAACACCTGGTGAATACGCATGGAACGATCTGGTGCTGCACTAGCAATGGCGTCTCTTTCATCCATCGCTTCTTGAAACACTGCAGTGAGCGCTTTGAATAACTTGGATTCAGACTGAAAGTCGATTCCTTCGAATCCACGAAGCCACATGATCGACCTCCTAGTCCTTCTTGTGATTACTGGTATCGAGTGCACGCAATCCGATTTCAGTCACTCTCTTTCTACGGAAGTTAAGAGTGGTGTTGACCTGCTTCAATGCAGCGAAGATAGAGATTACGATGCTGATGTGTTTCTGAATATCCACTGCATTCTGTGTGACGATCTGCCGATCCATCGAGACATCTTTCAGAAGTTCAGCTTCCTTGTTTTTCAAGGTGGACTGATACTCTTTGAGGTTATCTACGAGCTTCTTGAGCGTATTGTATTTACTCCATACCAGATCGTTGTACTTCAGGTTTACTTCATCCACACTATCGACAGTAGTGAAGCCGAGAGTACCGAGAGATGCTTCAGGACGATCCTTGAAGGGCGAAGAATATTTCGATGCAGAATCAGTCAGAGTGATGCCGAGATGTTCCAGATCAGAAAGCAATGTATGGGTTACCCAATCAGGGGTACCCGACTGATCGGTACTCATCGATGCGATACGTTTCTTGATTTCAGAATGTGCGTCAATGGTGATCACACTCGCGATCTTTTCGTAGGATTGCATGATCTCGAGTATTTCTTTCTTTGCACACATGTGAGTTACGAGCTGATTCGAGAAGTAAGTATTGATGTCCTGACGATTTCCTTCGTTCTTGGACTTCAACTCTTTGAACTTGGTGTACAGTTCTTCGGCGTTATCGCGAATGCGTCTATCTACTTTTGCAACTTTGGTGAAAAGACTGGTGATGGTCTTAATCACCCGTGCAATTGTGTTGTAGATCGCATTGAAAATCTTCTTGATGAAACCGGTGATCATTTCGGTTAGTTCTGCGGATTCGATGCCGTACCCGTCAGTCAAGAGACTTTGCAGACTTTCGTATCCTGTGGATATCGCATGATTTCCATAGCGGAAATATTCAGATGTATTTTCCAGTTTACGGTGCAGCATGTGGTAAGAATCAAGAGAACCCAAGAGTTCACAGTATCCATCGCTTGCATCGAGGTAGGTTGCACTCGGATCTTTGAGCAGATTGACAAAAGTAGAAGTCATGCTAAACTCCGTTGGCAGCTGCAGTGGACAAAATTTTGTGGTAAGCGATCACTTCGTCTGCGGCGCATGAGATCTTGGTGTACAGGATCATGATGGTACCAAGATCTGCGACGAATTCCGTAAGCATGGTGATCTTTTTGTAAGTGTCACCAGTCTTCGTGATATCCGAGACAAATCGCTTGTCATAATGCAGTTGAGTGATTTGATGTTTGCACAATACTTGCATGGTTCCGATATTGTCGACTTTTGTCTTGATACCTTTGAGTTTCGATTCCAGAGGTATGACATAGTCATTGCAGATGGATGTCAAGCTTTCGGGAGAATATCCCAATTGTGACATGGTGCTTCTGTTGGAAGTACCTAATGTACTCTTCAGTGTACTGCCGAAGACTACACCAGTGAGAGATTTGGAATTTACTACACCAACTTGAAAGTTGGGATATTCCAGTCCAACAAACTTGGATGAGTCTACGTACTTCTGGTCGTGAAGAATGAGTTCCACACTCTGCGGACGATCTATCACAGGTTCGTCTGACTGTAGAGAATTCAACAGTCGTCTTCCGTAAAGACGAATTTGTTCGGACCCTACTGCCTTATCGAGAGTATCCAAAAGATACGTGACAGATTTTGCGTACTCGATAAAGAACTGTTGCGGACATGCCGGCTCAATTTCGATAGCATCAAACCTACGACGTGACTCAGGTACTTCCACTATTTTGGAGTTTAGTGTACGAATGTTGGCTTGTGTCACGTCACAGTTGTGGCCTGTGCGACCGAATAGAGAACCAAAGAACTCCATCAGCTTCTTCAGTAGCTCTTTTATGAAGTTTACGATCGCACTGAGTGTACTCTTTACGATTTCGATGAATCCTTCCATCGATTCCGCAGCTCCGCCTGACATGAATGCCCAGCTATTGGGATCTTCATTTCTCTGGCTGTACTCGTTAAGATTAGCGAGACACATGCCGAGATTGCTCATGCCGTTTATGTACACACCATGTGCACGAGCACGTGCTTGTTCAAGTAGAAGATCAGATATTACGTCTTCTGCTGGAAGACGATCATTTCCGGGACAAATTGTAAAAGTAGAAATAGGCATTTGGCGTTCCTCCGTATGACTAAGTAAAGCCATATCATTTAGCACGTAGAGAGGAAGCTTTTGGGCTTCCTCTCTGCTGTGGTTATTTCGTTTTTCCGTTGCTGTCGTTGTAGTACTTGAGAGCTTCGTAGTGGCACTTGATGATATCTGCCATCTTGTACTCATAGGCCAGACAAGCGGTGGCGAGCTTGTGGTAAAGTCCAGTGATCTTGGAAATCTCTTTGGGCAAGACTTCCAGTACTCCCTGGTACTTTTCTTTTGCGGAGTCGTCGTTCTGGAGTTTATTCTTGAGCTTGGAAATGTTGTTCGTAATTTTCTCGAACGTCTTCGTCATCTTCTCCATCTGAGTACGCAAGGGATGGATGCCCTTTTCGTTGATACCGAGAAGATGTACGATTTCTGAATAGTTGTACCCGAGTCCACGGATGGTGGAATCCGTAGTGGCGATGTTGAATACAGACTCGAATACAGGAAGATCTTCTTCCAGAGAGATACCTACATCGTTGAGATCGTCTACGTAATTGGGTCCTATGATTTTGGCGAAATCTATTTGGAAGTCAGCTTCTTCGGATTTGCCGTCGAGGATTGCGTTTACTTGTGAGTCGAGTTTGGTGACATCGAACTTCACGACTTCACGGAGAATAGATTCCAACTTGTGCAGTACCCCTTCGACTTTGGACATAGGAGGTACGGATTCGGGAAGTTTGATTTTGTCCAGATCTGATTGGTACTTGTCAAAGAGAGGACGAAGTTTTTTGATGTTACTTTCGTTACTAGCTTTGACGTTCTTCTGAAGACCAAAAATCTTGCGAATGAAGTCCCAGAGACCAGTCACGATTCGTTTGAGGAAATTGAAGATGGCAGTAAAGATATCCTTGACGATACCTTCTACTGCATAAAGGACATCTTGAGGAGATTTGCTATTTGGAGTGCGCAAATACTCGAGGAATTGATCGTCGTTAAGGACGAATCTCTCTGCTGCGGGGGAGAGCCTCCCGTACTGTCTGAAATCATTCAGGACTGCAGAATAGTGAGAACCTAGTTCTGCTAAGTCCATCCCTGAGAAGCACAGATCACTCAGGTGTGAATGGATGTCGATGACATCATCCAGTCCAACTGTTTCTGGCATGATTAAACTCCTTTTACCGAAAAGATGATAGACCGCATATTGTGACCGGTGAGAGGGCCGAAACCCTCTCACCGGTTTGTTGTTCAACTAGGTGAGAGTGCACTCACCGAGGTGAGCATTAGCCACGGCAGGCGTAGAGCGCGCCGCAAGCAGCGATGTACGTACGGGGCACGAACGTCGCACGACCTGCGACCTTGCTGACGATCTTCGAGAAGTCGGATCCATTCTTGCGTGCGATCGTAGCGAGTTCCGAGGACATACCGTTGGTACCCACGGACTTTTCGGCAGATTCGGCGGCGGCGATACCGGCCTTGACGAGGTTATCGACCACCGAGATCATCTTCTTTCCGGTACGGATCATCGCGACAAGGCCCGCAGTCCGTTCAAAACCCTGACCCTTCGCGTAGTCCACAGTCCAGCCGGATTCCTTGACGCTCATTTCCTTGGCTTCGAGAGCATTGTCTGCTGCGACGAGAATGCCATCGTCACGCTTCAGACCGGCCGGCTTCAGCGTCTTGTCAGGAATCATGTTGACGAAGTGGTCCTTGTCTTCGATGGCCTTACCCATCGAGGTTTCGTTCATGAGGCTATTCAGAATGTCAATGCACGCCTCGGAAAGATCGGTGTGATCCTTCATTTTGATGAGCTTCGCCTTGTGTTCGCCGGCCTTCTTTGCGTCCACCGTGATACCGGAAACACGTTCCTTGGCACGCTTGATGCTCGTTTCCCACGCGGTGAAGAAGTCCATGATCTTGCCCCACAGAGTCTTGATCTTCTCGCCGATCTTGCGGAAGAACTTCTTCACAGCTTCCCAGCCCTTGGAGATGGTGTCGCTGATGGCTTCCATGGCGGCCTGAGCTTCGCTGTGGTTGCGACCGGTGGCATCGAGGGACTCGGCGGCGGCGAGGCTGCGACCAGAGACGAGGCTGAGACGATTGTCACGGTTGATCAGAGCCATCATGCCGGGGGTAAGCCCGTGCTGCTGGATGACCGAACGCATGTGCTCGAGGGATTCGATTTCTTCGGCGACGTCGTCCGACGCTTCAGCGTCAGCGGCAACCGTGGCAGCTTCTTCGACGATGGAGGAGGCTTCTTCGGTGCGATCTGCGACCTGGATGTCCACGTCGATGGTGGTTTCGTCAGCGGCAGCGTCGTCGTCCATACGAGCATTGAGATGCTCAAATGCGAACTTAGCCATGATTCATAACTCCGGAGTTAAAGGTGATTGTCTGACAGACACATATTATCCTTGGTTGATCTCTGCACGATGCATTTAACCAACCTCCAGTATATTGAAAGTCCTAATCGTATTCGTGTTGAGTAGTCATTCCGATGAGGAAGAGATCTACATCACCCAGGATTTCGACAGGACGTTCAATCGATTGGCTGCATTTGACGACCCTTGGATCGAACACAAACGCGCCTTCAGGTGTGCGTATCGGATAGCGTTCGAGATTCTTTATGTTTCTACGGCTACGACCGCACCCGGATGAACACTCTCCTGCGCTAACATGATCGACGATGTACTCGTCGTACGGTTTGGTCAGGTGATTGAACATCCCGTATACTATCGCCAAAATCGTTGTGGTGTAGCTGAGAGCGATCTTGGTAGTTCTCTGCATGAGATCATTGCGGTCTCTTACTGGACGAGTGAATTCCAGCAATGCAGGACGGAACATCTCGATCACTTCACTCATCGTGAACATATCCGCACGAACGTACTGTTCAGGTTCGGCCAGATCGACCAGTCTCAGCGAAAGCCTCATCGAATCGTGGTCGTGGTTTAGTGCGTATTCACGGAAGGTCCAATTCGTGCGCTTGATCTGGTCATACAAAGGTTTGGTGAGACCCACGGTCTGTCGACCTAGCTTTGTGGTGTCCAGTATCACACTCGAAAGATCCATGATGACTTCGAGAGCGCATTTGGCGATGTCTTCTGTGATTTCTTCGCGATACTGACTCATGTACGTGTTACGCATTTCTCTATCAGTATCGTTAGCTTCGATCGGTGCGTTTTTGTACAGTCGTGCATGCACGTAAGCATGTTCAGGTGAAACATGTCGCACATCGATACTGCGAAGAATTTGCAGTATCGTGTATACACACGCTAGTGAAGCTTTTCCGAATTCGTCGGCGATGAGCGCAGTGTCGCCCCACTTTTTGATGAGTTCACGATCTGTCGACATGAATCACCGCTCCTTCTCGTATTCATCGATCTTGCGATCGATGTCGACGATCTTCTGCTCGTAAGCTTTGATGAGCTTTACGAGTCTCTGGTATTCGGGGCTATTCGGATCGACATCCATAGCAGCCATACGAAGCAATGTGCTGCTGAGTTCGAGCCACTCCTTGAAGTCTTTGTTCTTGAGATACTGCGAGTGCTTCCAGTCATCCCAGAATGACACGATCAGTGAGAAGAGGTTGAATCCAATGATTCCCTGTTCTACATATCGTGCAGCACTTGCAGAAACTGACGAAGGAGAGAAGAAGTTCAAGAAGGATTGGTTGTTAGCGTAGAGAACCATGTCGTTGTTCTTGGCTCTCAGCAATTCAACTTCCTTCAGGAACGAGTAGTTCTTTTCTTTGTTTACTGCATTGGATACGCACTTGGCGTAATTTTCGACATTCTTGTTGAGGTAGTCGATCTTGTACCCAAGCAGAGTAGAATCATTCATGGTGATGGTCTTCATGAAGTGATCCCAGAGAATTGACGTGAACTTGACGAACATGTCGCATTCGCGAATGATGCCCAAAAGCATCACGTCAGAAATCTTGCAGTTGAGCACTGCAATATTGCCACCGCTCATGATCTTGGGAAGATTCTTCTGCACATCCTGAAGAATGTGCTTCAAGGTTTTGCATGCTACCAGTATCGAAGCGAAGTGATACTTGTTCTCGATAGCAGATGCATTTCCTGTAAGGAGCTTGTGGAAGTGCGGGTGAATCGCACCGGCATCAAGTTTGTTCGACTTGTTGAACTGATGCGATTGATACTTCTGCTTGAAAGATTGCATGACTTCCGGAGACATTCCGCTCAGCGCAGTATCCAGATCGCCCAGTACTTTCAACTGATTGCGCAGAACCTCGTCGATGTTTTCTTTGGTCAAGGAACCAAGCTTTACCTTGTCCTTGATAAGTTTCACGACGGTCGATTCGAGGACCTTGAAAATATTCATTTCTACCTCGCTTAGAACTTGGGAGTACTGGACTGATAGTACGCCTTCATGATTTCCTTCAGATCATAGCGTTCGCTTTTGGCTTGCTGCTGGATCTGATCGAATTTGTACTCGCCATGCTTGTCGATACCGTGGAAGTACACATCGACACGGCCGTACGCAGCATCGATCACTGCGACCATCATGCTGTACGTACGAGCAAAGAACTTGTTACGATCCGTAGGCTTTCTGAAGTCACAGCCATTGGCATGACACCAACGATCGAAAGAAGTCTTTTCGTATACGTGCACTGCATTGGCGATGTTCTGCTTCTCAGGATATACCCCGGCAAGTTTCAGAAAGAACTTGACGAGAGCATTCTTCTGATCAGCGAGCATGACATCAAGTACACCAGTCTTGTCCGCCTTTCTTGCAGTGGTACGCTTCTTGATGAGATCGAGTTCAAACAAGAAATCCTGAATGAAACGAATTTCACCGATCTTCGCCTGGAAGTAGCGCTTCGCCATAGAAGGCTTGAAGTTGATGGAGAAGAACGATTCGGCGACATTTTCGGGTACAAACATCGGAAGAAGCTGCACGAAAATATTGACCACGATCTGATTTCTCACATCGCCGTTGGTATTGAACTTTATCTCGACTATACGACCCGAGGGAAGATTGACCTTGTCCGGAAGATTGAGCACATTGCTTCCACCAGTCGAATGATTGTCACTGATCTTGTCACCGACAATGACATTCATCTTAGCACCATCCCAGTTAGCCATACCAGCGATGAGTTCGTCGGTAGGCTTCAGCCCAATGCTCTCGGTAGCAACGACATCCAGAGCCTGCTTTACGGTACGAGAAGAGTCTACGTACGTATTGAGCTGCATGGCGGTGAGAATCCATCCGACATACATGTTCTGAATGGTGGACAGAAGGTCAGAAAGAATCGCTTCATCTGCGCACTCTCGCTGAATGTACACACGAGATGCGACGATCGACCGACGGAGATGTTGTGTAAGTGAACGGGAGGTGCGATCCTCACCAGTACGGATGAGATCGATGAGGTTTTTGAAACTGAGGTCACCTTCACTATTGCGGAAGTCGATATCCAACCCAATGATACTTGCCATTGTTGGCCTCCATTACGAAAATTTGCCTAAATTTAGGCGGTCGACCATACTATGATTTTTTCTAAATTCCCACACCGGAGAGGTGTTTCATGCCGGATACCCCGAGTTCTCTCACACTGTCTGAACAAGAAGACGATCTTCGACGCAAATTCGAAGCATCCGTGGAAGCCGACCTTAAGAACTTTTATGCGTCGGTCCTTGAACACTCATATAAGTATTCCGGTGCTGGTAGTTATTTTGCTCAGTTTCACAAAGCTCTAGCAAAACTGGATCGCTTTGGAAACCGGATAGTTACACAAAACCACGAGTACTCTGGTCTAGTGTTCTTCACCCGACCTACACTGAATCTCACTGCTGCAAATTTGCGACAAAATCGCATAATGCAAATGCTCGAAACCGAAGATCCGCTGTCTATACAGTTTATGATTCGTATGTTGCTCGATTCCGATCTTTCGCAATCTCCCTACTTTTCTGAAATGGTAGGGAGATCACCATTGATAGATGGTACTTCGCCGTTTATTACTCCGTTCACCAACTACATTGAAACTTTGTCAGGTGGACCAAATCTGAATATGGAGTCGTATACCACTGAAGGTGGTCTCTTCTCTGAAAGTCAGGCAATGCCGATCGGTACAGACCGTAACGCAAAGCCAATAGATCTTTCCGTCAGTTTTGCGGAAATTCAAGGTGGGATAAACTCAGCTATTCTTCTTTACTGGTTGCTGTACATGGACCTCATCCAGCGGGGTGAGTGTATTCAGTATCGTGCAGATACGGAACAAAGAAGAATGGGGTGGACTTGTTCCATCTATCGTTTCATGCTGGATCCTACCAGACAGTACATCACCAGATGGTGTAAGTTCACAGGATGCTACCCGATTTCGTTACCTACTGCATCCATTCTTGATTACAACGCATCCGAGAATTTTGTCGAAGCTGCGAAGAAACTCAACGTGACGTTCAAGTGCAACCATACTGGTTATCCACAAGATCCGATCATCTTGAAAGAATTCAATATGCTGGTCTCATCTTTTTGTCCTGGGATATTGTCTAAGTCCTACAAAAAGCTTACGACAAATCCTGAACACAACTATCTGGGGTTGCCTTACATCATCCCCACTCCTGATGGACCCAGGCTGGATTTCTATGCTCCCAGTTACGCCGATGAGGATACTCTCACTCAGGATCTGGTAGATACCTCAGCGAGTATTGCTCAGCGTCGTGCAGCACTCGAACAGCAGATCTCCAGTTTACATCAGAGTTCTCAAACTCAGCCTACACCTACTCGGTCGGATAATCCCGACATCTTCTACGCTTAAGGAGAATGTTCATGAGTCTTGCCGATACCAATACACCACTTAACATCCTGAAGAACCCAGTGAATGTACAAAAACTGGTTCTTGACGATGTACATGCGAGATTCGGTGGCAAACATGTCATCGTTGACCCGAATAACGTGGCAATGCATCTTCTTGAGATGAGTTCCGTATTGACTGCACAGTTTGCTCAAGCATCTGAACGGGCGCTTGCTGCGAACAATAGTCTTCGTGCTCAGACTTCAGCAGAACTTGCAAAGCATATGTCGGATTATGATTACGTAGGGATGTACTCCACACCATCGACCACTAAGCTCATATTGACGCTGAACAAAGCACATCTTGTGGCGAATGGTAAGGATTACGAAACGATCTACAAAAAGATCGTAATACCGAAGGATGCGATATTTACCTTGGGAGATCTCGCATTCGGTATCTACTATCCAATCGAGCTGCGTATCAATGACGTTACAGGTGCAGTATTGGCTGTACATGACACCACTATCAAGAATCCACTACTGGAACTGAATCAAAATATCGTACAGGTATTTGAGCACTCGTACCTCGGTACTGATCTAGTAGTGCTGAATATTCCTGTATACCAGTTCATCAAGTCCACCATTGTGGAAGACACGATTCCTGGTCGTGGATTTGCTAAGGTGTACCAGCACATCGATAAGTTCTATGCAGTGCGCATTTTCACCACTGTCAATGAAAAAAGAATAGAGCTGGCACAATCGATGGCGGTGGATACCTACGATCCGTTCACGCCTACTGCGAGGCTGCAAGTCTCTCCAGAGACGAAACAGTTCTCAGTGAACATCCCGCAAATCTATTTCAATAATGGCCAAATAGGGCCTACCATTGAACTGGAGTTGTACGTTACTCGTGGAGCTATGGATCTCGATATCAGTGGTATAGCACCTGAAGCAATCAAGTGTCTGTTCAACACCCACATCACGAATGACCCATACTCCAAAGTACTGGACACTCATCCTGATGCAATTCTTGCTCCTTCAGATACTCGTATCGTAGGTGGCTCGAATGGACTGACGTTTGAGGAGCGGAGAGAACGTGTAGTAAATAACGCGTTTCATGCCACTTCGCTCGTGACACAAATGGATCTTGACGCGTATTTCAAAGATACAGGATTTCGTCCTGTCAGATACATGGATGATTTGACCAACTTGATCTACTTTGTACACCGAGCACTCGAAGACAAGACGAATACTGTCGTACCAGCCACCACAGGAAAGATAGAACTGACGGAGACCACACACGAAAATGTGTCGTCGATAAAGAAATTTGGTGATGGGATTTTGACCATTCTTCCCACTACCATTTATAAGTACACCAGTGCGTCTGAATCCTGTGTACCTCTTACAGACACAGAGCGAACGATGCTCGCGGGTATGTCGAAGAAAGAATTGGTAGCAGAATTCAATTCTCAGATCTACACCAAATCTCCACTACACATGCGACTCATCATGGATGGACGATACCCTAAAGCAGGGACGTACAACTTGATGGACCCCAGTGTGAGTGACTTGGCCTTCTCCAAGGAGAATTCGAACATCACTGCACAGATGGTAGCAGGAGCTGCTACCATTCACCACCGTGATGGTGGATCGAACGGGTATCGTGTAGAGTTCTTGGTAAATAAGTCCAAGGATCTCGAAAGTATTCCTGAAGAACAGGTGTATGTGTACATGTACACCGAAGCTAGCGACAAAATGCTCATAGGTCTTCGTCTGACTTTTGCAGGAATGCTCGGTACGAGCTACTTGTATGAAGGGTTCATCGAAACTGACTACTACATTTCTCGCGACCACAAGTTGCGAGTTACTTCGATGAAAGACAGTACGACCGAATGGGATCATATCGTACCGCTCACCGGAAAGTACCATCTGGTGTTCATGGTAAACAAAGCATATTTCCCTGCAGCGTATACCGATCCCTCGCTGTACAGTGGAATACCGTCACAGCTTCAAAATACATACATGGTCATGCTCAGACAGACGTGTACCATTCAGTTAGGACATGCTCTGGATGATGTGATCTACAACGACATTGATCTGTCGTGGACTGGACAAGTGTATGATCGGTATCCCATCGACATCCCTTTGACGTATCCGACTGATGTGTATCTCACGGATGAAAATGGTGTAGTGATCGTAGACATCGATCCTGTCACAGGTGAACCCAAACTCACCAAAGTACATTCGGCAGGTGATCAGATTTACGACCAGCTGAACAATCCGCTGTATCTGCACAGAGCAGGAGAAGTTCGTTACGATGACTTCGGTAAGCCAGTGGTTCTTGCGGATCGTATTCGTAAGTTCTACATCTCTGCGATGATGATCGACGCACGGATCTATTTGAGTGAGCATCCTACGCAAGAAGCATACCGGAAGAACATCACGACGATACTTGAGTCGTACTTCGAAACGATTCGTCAGGCTATTGACAAATTACCAGAAAGAGATCTCATGTACTTCAGACCCATGAGAACCATGGGAAATGCGAAGTTCTTGGTAGGTGATGGAGTTACGGTGAATATGCCTCTGAATATGAGGTTTAGATTCCGTTGCCATGTACAAGCAAAAGTGGCTTCAGATGCATCCTCCACGCAAGTGATCAGAGATGCAGCTATCGCGATCATCGAGCCATTGATCAAGAATAACACGATCTCGCTCACTGACATTGCAGCGATGATCGTCTCCAGAGTGGATTACATCGAAAGCATCGACGTACTCGGGATCAATGATGACGTACAGTTGCAGACCATCACGATCGACGAAAAGGATGTTCAGCCTTCTATTGCGCAAGAGTTGTATCTGACTGAGTCCGGTACACTGGCAGTACGAAAGGCAGTGGATGTCGAATTTGTCATTGTGTAGAAAAAAGAAATAGTAGCGTACCAGTGGCGGTGACTCTCATCTGAGTTAAATCGATTCTTATCCAGTGAGAGGGACCCCGAAGGTCCCTCTCACTATTGGTTATGGCTACTACGAACACCTGACGACGAAGACATTGGCCACATATTTGGCGAGCAAGTCAGACATCACCGCGGCGTGAACCGTACTGGTGACATCTTCGTTGCTTTCACTTGCAGACAACTGCTTGATCACTTCCGCACCCATACCGTAGTAAATGGTGCTCACGAGAGTGTTCTTGTGGAAAGTGGTCAGATAATAGCTGTAGAGCGCATCTTCGATGTTGGCCTGATCATTCCGAGACAGTACGCTGAGCGCCTGCTGCAGGTTCGTGGTTGCAAAATTCACGAACTGCGGAGGATTGAATCCGTCAGGGATGAGTTCAGGATGATTGCGGTATTCCGCGATGTGCTGCTTGACGATGAGTTCAAATGCACGGCGAGTGCACGATTGTCTGGTTGCCAGCAGCTGGGTGGTGACTTCTGCTGTCAACTCCGAGATCTTCTGACGATCCGAGGGAAGTGAGATCAGCATCTGTTTGGTTTTGATTCCTCCACCGGAAATCACCGCAGACGATACACGGCTCTTGAAAATGTCGTGCTCGTTATTGTTGTAGTACAGTCGAAGGTGATTGGCGATGTCTTCCAACATACCGCCTTTCTTTTGGAACTCATCGAATTGCTCACCGTTGATGAGCTCAGGTCCGATGACGAGGCAGTCTTTGTACTTACCCCGAGCAAGTTCGATGATGCAACCGGAAAGGAGGAACAGATCTTCCATCTTCTGCAGATTCTTCCGAATCTGTTCTGCAGCATCATCCATGACTTCGAGATCGTACGAAGCCATGCACTTCTTGAACTTGGGGTAGTGCTTCATGTATGCAAGCGCAGCAAATATGGGTGTTTGATCCAACTTTCCGCTACGCACACCAGAAAGAAGAAGAGGTCGAATCATCTCGCGGTACTTGCTAGGGTTAAGTACAGCGGAGATCATCTTCACGCAGTTCTTTGCACTTTCAGTATCTTCGCAAGTAGATTCGACACTTTCTTTCAGTTCCGAAGTTACTCGATTGAGTGATTCCTCGGACAGCACCACTTCTTCACTTTCGATGAGAGGATCTACCAAGAATTTGAAGTTGGTAAGATTCACTGAGCTCATCGAGAGCGCATGTCGTTTCATGAAGTCCTTAAGATGGGCGTGTAGTTCGTTCGCCATCTCAGGTGCTCGCAGTACAACGAAAGAAGGCTGTACAGGCTTGAGTTCACCTTCAAGCTGATAGAAACCAATCGCCTGCTTCATGTTGCTGTCAGTTGCCGCCATGATTTGCGACGAGAGCAGTTCTATCTGATCAGCCACAGGTCCAGACAGTTGTTCGAATGCTCCTTGGAAGGTGCTAGCAAACTTGAGACCAAAATCTCGAAGTTGTTCGAGGTCATGCTGACCTTCCAGAGTTTCGTTGAAGTACTTGTCGAGATTGTCGATGATGTACGAGTTGAGTTCGGTCTTACTGATATTCGGAGGTATGGTCAGCGACAAACGCTCTTCGATGCGTTGCGCCAACATGCCCAGCTCGGTATCCGGACGGAATCTGACGTCAGTGTTAAGCCACTGTTGGGCTTTAAGAGACTCTAGTGAATACATTGAGTTACTCCACGGTAGAAAGATTGCGATTGATGTCGCTGCTGATCAGGTTATCCATGACAGGATCTTCAATCTTCCGATTGATCGCGCAAGCCGTGATAGCTTCACGCATCACAATGAAAAGAAGAGAATTCGCAACAATGCCGCCAGCCACCTGTACGGGATTCGTATTGGACATGAGTTATACCTCTTTAAGGAGTTAAGCAAACCGTTCTCTATACCATCACGATGTACTCTATATTTTACATTGTGTAGTTATACTGTAAATAGTCCAGTGGGTACAATCCTATGTGTCGCTATATTTAAGGTAAAGGAGTGTTACATGATTGGCTTCAAGTTATCTCATATTCGTGTAGACCAAAGTGAAGAACTCGCTAGTCTATACGAAGAGCTGAAGCGCGATCTCCAATTAACTTCTGCGGGGACGGAAGGTTTTGGAGATGACGCATTACATGCGACGATCTCCGGATTGTCATACATCTCCAAAAAGATGGGCATGCTTGTCGTCAGGTTGTCGCACATGTTGCGAAATACTGCCGAGTTGATCATCAGTCGCTACGGTTCTATCATGTATCGGTGGGATAAACGGATTCGTCAGAATCTTCATCGCATCGATTCTATCAAGTTTACTGAACGAAAAGCATCTGTAGTACCGAAAGAAGTACTAGATAAGCGTATCGAGGCTGCGAAGAAGCTTTACCATATTCTCGACAACGTTGAGATGGTCTGTGAAGCTCCTGTAAAACCCGGATCTGACGATTGGCGTACGCCTGAGTTCATGAAGGCGTATGACGCTATGATGTCAATCGGGTTCGATGCAAACCGGTACGATCTGGTAAAGAAAGCTGCATCTGTATATGACGAAGCTAGATTCAAATCCACTCTGGGAAATCATGGGTACAGTGTGGAGCACCTTGGAGAGGTAATACAAGCTATTCAACCTCTTACTGCATATGCTCAGAGTAACCACGTAAAGAATCTCACCAAGCGATTTGTGGAGTACTCCGACAAACTGGTTAAGTATGAGCAATCCCTGAACCATCAGGAAGATATGGACTCGATGGAGAAGGAAGAACTTCTTCATGTCGTTCAGGTCAAGATCGCTCGGCTGTGGTGGCTGACACACTTCATCAAAGCATCTCACGTGCTCGTAGGAGATATCGTGATAGATGTGTTGAAGATGTGTAAGATAGCTGAACAGTGTATCACTGATTAATTCCAGATTTGGAGAGGATTCCACCATGCGTAACATGTATGAATACAAGCTCGACCTCGAGCTTGACCGCATAACGAAAATGATGGAGATGACTGCAGAAGAAGATGCTAAGCTTCTTGCAGAAATTCGTCAGATCGGACAAGAAGGTCTCGGTGATTCTTTGTCTGACAAAGAGCGGAATTTTGTTGAACGAAAAATCCAACAATTTCTGAAAACAGAACCGGCACTCACTGCGGCGGTGAGCGCGGTACAAAAAGCAGAAAGTAAGACACTTGCTAGGCTGCAAGCCGTAAGCGGTGTACGAGTGGACAAAGATCGGTTTGCGGAAATGATTGGATCTGCGATCGTACCATACGAGACGTTCCGTAAGCGTCATGGTATGTACGCTATGATAAACAAGACGTTTTCTAGCGTCACGGAAATCATGCGAGAACCAGCTGATCGAAACAACCCAGTGGGTACCATTCTTACTGGTGTAATACGTCGAATCGAAGATGCGGGATTCCGATACACTGGCGCAGGTTTCATCAACACCAGCCTGATCCATCTCAATTTGTTTGAACTGACAGACGCAGGTCGCCCTCGGGCTGGTACCATGAAAGAACTCGGGTATACTCCTGACCGGGTACTTGAAATTGCAGCAATGTTCACAGGGAATAAAAAGCCCGGGTATCTGCGTGCACTGTGGCTCGCATACCGAGCAGAGTTTTACAGGATGAGGTTCCTGTGGGATCTTATCGCTGGTCGTTCTGACGACGAAATAAACCGGTTTGACGGGATCGAAATCCGGTCAATGCGTCTCGGCATCATCAAGGCCATTTCACTGCATCAGAACTGGAGACAGTGCGTAAAGGACCTGCGCGTCTGTAACCGCCTACTCTCATTTGTATCAGCTGCAGCAGATACGGGTTATGAGACACTCAATTTCATGGCCGTAGAACCAAACCAGCTTCTCTCCGATTCTTCTCTGGTAGAGGCGGAAGAAGTAGTGACTGCAGACGATATCGTCACAGCAGAACCAGAAGAAGAAAAGTGCTATCATGATTGGGAATGTACCGGAGAAGAACTCAAGGCGTCTCTCGCAGCACGTGAATCCATGCACTACCCGAGTGAAGGGGTTCGTACAGTAGCACTCGAAACCCTCCGTGCAGATGAAGCAAGATACAATAAGAATACGACTCGCACTATGCTGAATGCGAGACAGGCTGACATCGAAAAGAACAAGCATTTGCTTGCGTGTCTCGAAAATGTCAGTATTCTTCTCGGACGAGAAGTGGCGAAGATGGGGCACATCTCCAAGCAGCAGCTAGATGCAGTGGTAGTCCGAAACGTACCGAAGCGTGACACGATGAATAACCGTGTCGTGTTCTACAACGGCGTTCGTCAGGACTACACCACTTCGATCGCGGCACTTATGGAACCTGTAGTTTCTACTGAGTCTTTTGGTTCTACCATAGAGACGTATCTGAAGCTGGCAGATTCTATGGGATTCGAAATCGACGATGCTGACGCCATGTTTACCAATAAGGTACATGGAAAGAAGCTATTCGATACCGACTACGCTCGGTTCACTGGGACAGTCGGTGATGCAGGCTATACTGCAGCTGACATCCTACGATTTGCAAAGTCTCTCGATGCGGTGCAGCAGACCATGCAGAGTCCGTTCCCGGTTGCCAATGGGCAGAGTGAGATCACTCACCGTACGATAGAAGATGCCATTCTTCGTGCGAATTCCAAAGACAGTGTGGACCGCATCTCTGCCAGTGCGGTACGACGCAAGCGTTACGGTGTTCTCTCCAAGATACGCGGAGAGCTGCTGCTCTCCGAGGTCTTGAAGGATACTTTTACGATCTACCGCATTGTCAAAGCACTCAACGCAAAGAAAAACTAATAGTTCGTGTTGCAGGACGTACTCAGATAGAGAGGGGTCTTCGGATCCCCCTCTATCACAAATGATGCTGTCAGTTAATTGTATGCAATACTACTTTACCCATCGATTGTACAAGGTACGTTCTCAGAAAAGTTTACCTTACTCTAAAAATAATAAACCGAATAACGCCGTGTGAGGGTCAACCATGGAGCCGATAATCAAAAGTTTCGAACATTACAACGATCGTGAAGTGGCTATCGAAGGTTTCAAGTCGTTCGATCGCTTCAAATTGTGGCTGGACGAAAAAGGTAGCATGCACCGAACCATCATGAAGTCCATGGACTTTTTCAATGAGCACTGCACTGAAGCAGAAATTATGGAAGGGCTAAAGAAGGTTGCGCTTCACAATGTCAAGAAGGAAGAGATAGTCAAACTTCTTGATGTATTCGGTAACATTCTTCTCTACTGGATCAACCTACATGAGAAAGTAATTCAAGTTCGAAACTATCTCGAGCTTTACTCCGATCCGATCAGTAAGGGTCTTACCACGACTGACGTACTGAAACTTCAGGCAATGTACAAATCGGTAGGGTGTAATGTATGGCCGGATGCAAGTAATCGGTACTACTGCGATGCTGACTTCAGTACTCTACAAGAAAAGTTCAAAGTTGACAAAGCAGCGCTTGCGCCGAAGCTGAACATATCGAGAAAGCAGGACGTTATGACACTCGTGAACGCCTGCGACAAGTCTGAACGAATTCTTGCTAAGACATACAAGCCGACGTATTCTCAGCTGCACAAGACCATTCCTTTGTACCCCAAAGGTAAGACTCCTACCGAAGACGAAGTTAAGCTCGCCAGATTGAATCTGGAAAGATTCATATGTGCGTCGAATATCGGGTGGGACGCACAGAACTTCTGTATCGCGATGTGGGTATTTATCACCGATCTCTGCGTCCGACTGCGGAAGAATGTATAGAAAAAATAAATCAGGAGGGGCCTTTAGGGACCCCTCCTGATCTCACCACATGTTGCACATGTTATCCACGTCTTCACGAGGAATGGTTTGTACCACCCCGGATCTCTTGCTAAGCTGCACGTACGAGTTCGTGTTCCGATCGTACACAATGCAGTTCTTTTTTGTGTCCTCAGGTCGCTCATCGATTGCGAGCGTGGTACGCATCAGCTTGCACACATTGCACCGATCATCCATATCGTTTGTCACGACATGAAATTCTTCATTTTTGCACACCGGACAAGTTACGAGCTTGATCTGAACTGGAGTGACTTTTCGTTTGACTGCAGCTTTGCGGTTTGTGGATTTTTTGGGCGGCTCGAGTGCTTCCATCAGCCTGCGCAATTGATCCTTCGCGGTCATGCATTTCACCAGTTGATCGTAAAGATCGTCGATTTGGTACTTTATGATTTTGCAGTTAACGCGATCCACTTCCTTTTCCATTTGCTGATAAAGGTAGCTGGGAATTGTAACGTACGGTGATGTTGCATCATCCCACACCACGGCACCACCACCAGGTATGGGGGTTCTTTTCTGAATCTCTAGCTTGCAGAACTCGTGGAGCTGTCCGCTTACGATGACCCAGTAGAACATCTCCTTTGTACGAGGATTTGCAAGATCGTCCATTGTAAGTATTGAGGATAAAGACTCAAGTGCAGCTACTTCTGCTTTTCTCATGATAGGTCACCTCAATTTTCGTGTTTTGCTTTTTGTGCGACCATGTAGTCGCAGACCTGATCGTAGAGATCGAAAACCATCTTCCTGAGTGGTTGTGACTGTGCACGGTATTCCAGAGGTATCGACAGTATTTTGTCGTACAACTCCTTCGGAACTAGCGCATATACTGGATAGGTTCGTCTGGTACATACGCGCACAGATCCTTTTACCACCGATCTGAAGGGGATTCGCAGAGAGTTAAAGTTGTGCGGATCCCCGGTTATAATCTCGTGATAAAACTTCATCTTTGCTTCGGGGTCGTTGACCCCAGCCACGCGAATGGAGAGTGACTGCATTTCTTGTTCTGTGGCAACAAACATAATGAGTACCTCTAGTGGTTAGAAGGTGGGGTTCATTGTTGTAATGTATACTCATGATTCGTTCGAATGCCGTGGAGATCGGGGAGCTTTGCGCTCCCCGATCTCTTTATTTGGACTTGTCGAAGTAGATGTCAATTGCCTGCTGTTCCAGAGTCTCCAGAATCCGTTCTGCCATGCCCATGATGATGGGCGAGTTCACGATTCGGTTAGATATCGATGAGCCGCTGAATACGGCATCTATCTTGAGACCGCTCTCAGTATTGATATCTTCGTGAATCTTACCAGTGACAGATTTCAGAGACGAGTCAAACACGATCTTGTCGCCCACTCCGCAACCAATTCTTTCTTGGATGAAGAAGCGGAAAAGTACCGTGTCTTTCTCGAATGTCACTCCCTTGAATTTTGTTCCCACTGGAAGTGGCTTAGATTCAGGGAAATCCATACCCGAAATAGTACCCTGCGAGTACTTGTGTTTCTGCATGTTTTTCTTGGTGACATCTCGTACGAACTTAGCTACACTCGAATGCATTTCGCTTATTGGCGCAGCGTAAAATGCTTCGATCTTCGCTATTGTTCCAGTGCACTTTGCTTTGGGTGTTTTTCTGTTCAGTTTAGCGAGATACTCCAAAGCATCCGCGTCTTGTGACATACCGGTCAAGTCGGCCGCTTCGGAGTCTTCGAAGATCATGAGGTAGTCGGTGACATCGACCTCATCGCCCACGCTCTTGTGCGCATGGATTACAGTGTCCGCTGTTATGGCGATTTGTCGGATCTCGATTGGCTGGATTTCCAGCTTTTCACCAAGTTCCTTCGTGATGGAGTTACTGTCTTCGAAAGTAGGACCGCAGTCCATCAACGCCACAGTAGCGATTACTCCGTGTTTCCAATCTGCCTGTCTTGCGATAGGGTCAAACTCGAAGTACTCGGGATTATACGAGAGCACGTCACCTTTCTTGAATGAATCACCTACTTTTACTGTAAGCTGCAACTTGAGTGTGGTGACCATGTCCGCACACTCTCCGTACTTCTCACCGAATTCGATGACCTGAACTGTACCGTCTTTGTACTTCACTTTACAAAGCCCGAGAGCTTCGTCTACTTCAATGACCTTACCGTCTTGTGATGCAGAGTATGCGTAATAAGTAGACGCTCTTTGAGCTACGACTCTCTCGTATCCTGTACGAGTACGCATACACTCGCCTTCTTTCGTCGGAAGCTGGTGAGCCAGCTGAATGGATACAAAGTTAGCTCTCTTCGGCGTTAATCTTCGATACTATTCGTTAGATAGTACCCGCAGCATTACCTGCAGCTTTAGCTTTCACTAAAGACGAGACTATATCTTCACCCTAGTAGGGTGTCCCCTTTTTCCGGATCACTTGATCCGTACAGGCTGACAAGGCCTTAGTCGTTGAACCTTCTCCTATTCGGAGCTTGGCTGCTGATTGCCCAATCCATTCGTTTTTCAAACCATCACGCTTAGGTATATTTCATCCTTACGTTGTGGTAGAATGGCTCTAAGGGTGTTCCAGCAATTAAGGGGAGTTCTATCCAAATATTGCTATTTGGTAGGACCTGATAGACCCGGATGTTTTAGCGGGTAATACCCGTAGTAACATCCGTCAGAAAACAAAGATCTCCCATTGGTCTTAACCCTGTAATGTGCAACAGACATCGCGAGATTGCGATCCTGTGCACACTCTTTGAGTGAAGAGTATATTCGGTTAGTTCCTGTGAACGAATCGAATACTTCGACGTATCGAGTACCTGAAAATTTGGACATTTCCAAGTAAGGATCGTCGTACTCTACCCAAGGAGTACAATCAGCTGCTAGTTTCAGCTGTATGCCGCCCGGAAGTACTGGATTGTTAGGTAAATTGATCCACTTAGTAATGGTGGCGGGAGAGACGTTTAAGTATCTCGCCAATCCGCTGAGTTTTGGAAACCAACGGATTTCTTTTGTCCACACATCTCTAAGTAGAATTGACCTAGCTCGACCATTTTCGAGCACAGCACTTTCGATGTTTTCCGGGTCAGGCCAGGGTTCGTTTGCGCTTATGCGGTACTGCATTCTTTCAGGATACACACGACTGGATGGCTGCTTTAGCCTGTACAGTACTGCGTCCTTACTCAAACCAAAATACTCCGCACACTTTTTTGCACTTGGGAATTTGAGGATTTCTCCCGTATCCAAACTTTTCACATCAACTGGACAGCACTTTGAGGTCAGTCCCATTCTTCCTGCATGCTCAGCATTTTCGGTGTATGTAGCCCATTCCAGATTAACCAGACGATCGTCACCTTTCACTCCGTTGATATGATTTACGACAAGGGAATCCCATTCATCCCTTTGTACGAATGTCATACACATCAACCGATGGCGACCGATAGTTTTTATCTTTCCTGAGTCTGATTTTAACCGATAGTGATGATACCCTGCGGGATTAGTGCTACCTTTTAACATTTCTCCTGTTGTGGTATTGATTACCTTACCGTCAGGGGAAATGACGTATTGTGAGAAACCTGGAATATTGAAAAATCCTGGGAAATCTTTGTTTATGAACATGAGTTTGTCCTCCATACAATGGAGGGTTATTTTTACTCTAGTTCAAGTCTATCTTCGATCGTCCTGTGTCACGCCAGGAAGTAAGAGTGCAGGAGTACTCAGTATCTGAGCAGGCTCCAGTTCTCCTACTGGCTTAGGATCGACCAATCCGTAGATGTTCGCTATCGTAGGATCTGGAGGAGCTACTGCGTTGATAGCGACACTACCTGAGTCAGGAGTGGCTTCCGATATGACACCCATGCCGTCACTGGGATATCTGCGGTCTTCTGTCACGAATGCTTGCGACGTACGACCGCCTGCACCAGTATAGGTGAAACTGCAATTGATCTTGCTTTCCTGGATCGGATTGATATTTTCAATACCGATCATTGCTTGGTCCTGTAAGAGTCTCTGCAGTACTGCATTCGGGTTGATACTGAAAGTAGCTCCAGCACCTTGCCGACGGGAGAAGTTAGCGTGTTCGCGCATGACTTCGTTGTAGACAATCATGTTGAAGCGTTCGTAAGATCTGAGTCTGTGGTTGCCGATAGCGGACGACTCGAGATGTCTCGGAGTACAAAGCATATCGGTAGCACGAATGAGGAGATCCTTGAATGTGGCGGGTTCACCCATCTGAATCAAGGTCTCTTTTGTTTTGTGGTCTACGAAGTACTTGAAAGTATCTTCGATGCCCTTGAGATAGTTGGTCTTGAAGCCCTTATCGGTCAAGAGTTCGTAGTACACGTTTTTCTCATTGAAGTCTTCGAACATGTACTTCTTCGTATTGAACATCGTCAATCCGGTGACGATCAGTGAGTTCCGGAGAGGGTATCTCGGAATGATCAGTGCTTCGTCCTTGAAAGGAATGACAATGTCACTTGCGCGCAGACTTTGTCGACTGCGGACTCCGGTGCGTCTGTACCGCACGCCAAGATAGTCGAGTATATGCTTCAGACCAAACTGGAAACAGAGCAAGAACCCTACTGGGAATTTCTTGTCGAGAATCTTGATATCTGTCCATTCAGTCAGTCTTGTCGATGGCTTCCCAATGATTGCGGAGAACATGTCGATAATCGTCGTTCTGTGCGCTACGATATCTTTGCTGGTCAATCCTTTCACGTTCACCGCTTTGCAGCTAATCATCGTCACGATGTTGTTAGCACGGATGAACAGTAGGTATTTTTCACCGTCGATCTTGCACAGCCCGAAAGGGGTACCGTATTTCTCAGCGAGTGTCGTGATATTCTTCTCGGAGTATACATTACTCTGCCCTGAGAATTGGTATACTTCGGTTCTGTACGCATTCACATCCAGTACGAACCGATACGTATCAGAATTCTTGCAGACTAGTGTAAAGCTCTTGTAGAGCGTAGCAATGTCAGCATACTCCGTGGAGATTCGATCATTGATCTTCACACTCCCGTAATCTACCTCGGTCAGAGCCGCTCCTGTTTCGCTACCTTCTTTATTTTTGGCAGCCATGGACATGAGCTTCTGGAAGTAAGGCAGGAAGCTGTGAGCTTTTGCCAGATTCCTTTCTACTACCGTCTTGTTGAATGACGAGGCAAGAGATACTCTGGTAGGAGATACTTTGCAAATCGGGAGGTTGGTCATCTGTTTACGAAGCTTGCACTCCACACCATTGATCAGACAATTGCCGTTCTTGTCTACTTGAGGAAGACTGAACTGCAACTTGTGCGATTTGCCATTCTTGTCTACAAATTTCATTTTGTAGTGTACAAGACGGTTCAGTTCGTCGGACTGTACTACCTCTTCGATTCCAGTGAGAAACATTCCGTGACTGTTCAGTCCCACAGCAACTGCAGCCAAATCACGATGGTAGAATTTCTCCATGTAAAGCTGGTCGAATGACTGAATACTGGCATTAGCCATCGAAGGATCTGCCAATTGATCAGCCAAGTGATCGAGCGTGTGACTCGTGAGAGTAGGATCCACTGATTCTGTGAGGTGTTCCTCAATAGTTTTCCCATTGAGTTTAACCTGTTTGGAATTCGCAGAGATCCTGAGCAGACGTTCTTTTGCTTTCGGTGTGAGATTAGGATCTTTACGAAGAAGCTCTTCCACCTTTTCGTCGATCTCTTGAAGATGGGCTTTACCCATTTCCGATATCTGTTCAGGAGTTGTTACAGGAGTTATCTTCGATAGTACTCCTACTTCCTGAGTTTCCGCGTCTTCTTCGATTTCGTCAGATATAACCCTCATTTGTTCGGGTTTTTCTTGTGCGAAATCGGGATTATTCTCCGTCTCTGTAGGGTTGCTCTTACCCTCGGTTTTCGTAGGTTTCGTATACCGAATAGGAGTATCTTCTTCTCCCTCAGCGTACGCAAGTCCGCCCATTTTGATCGGAGCTATTTCTGGGTCCAGTGCTTTCACATTCGTGAGATCACTGAACATAGCTTTGATCTTTTCACTGAGTGCAACATCTTCTTCGATATCTTGAGGATCGTCACTCAGTTCTGTTTCTTGATCGTCTTTCGGTCCCATAGCGACAACTTCAGTATCTGGAGTATCGCTAACTACTTGACCCTTGTCGACAACTTCTGCAAGTTTGCCTTCGACTTGAAGTTCGTTGTCAGTGTTCTCAAGCTCAACGCCCATGTTTGTCAGTACGAACGCATTGAGCTGATTGACGATCTTGTTGTATCCACGGTTCTGTTGATTGAGTGCAATTGCGTCATGAAGAGTCCAGAACATGGCATACTTCATCTCATCGACACCGTAGGTGAACACAATCACCGTGTTTCCCCAACGATCTTCAGGATAACTCTCAAAGAGTGAAAGGTCTGTTGCGACGTCGAGGAAGTTCAACCAGTGCATCATGAAGAAATAGTGGTAGCTATTCTTCGACTTGATTGCGGATGGAGTTTCTTGTTTCTTTGCAAGGAAGAAGTCACTGCGGTTGTACATCTGCTTCGATAAAGGAATGACGATGTACTGGGTACGGTCGCTAGGGCATTTTGCCGCAGTGTTCAGAATCGAAGAAAAGATGATCTTGAACTGACGATAGTTAGGAAGCATACCACGAACTACTGTACGAAACAGTGGGTTGTGGTTTATGATCGCTAACGTAGTTTTTGTAGCAGGAAGATCTTTCAGATTCTCTACTACACGCAAATTCTTTTGCTTGGTCGTCCAGCTTCGGAATTGCTTCAGGTTTTGTGCGAGATTCTGTGTGCGGAACACATACTTCTCGTCTATCTTGACGGGTCCATCAGTGTCGATTGCAATACGGTGATGTACAAACTTTCTGTAGGTATCGTTGGCTATGAGAGGAATTCTCATATTGGGTGCATCCGACAACGGAAGGCTGTTGTCTCTGCTGTACATGTTGTCCACGACGTGAATCAGGCTTCCAGCAGGAAGGACGATATCCGAGGGAAGTGGCTTGAATACAGGAGCCAAATCACCCTGACGAAATGCGAAATGCTTACGGAAGAACGCATTGAACATCAACCGCTCTTCTCCTGCACTGATGATATCTTCGAACATGAGGGAGTCCTCCTTAAAAGTCTATACGATAAGCTATTAGACAAAAAATTAACGTGCACAGGATGCGAGTAGCGGGTGGGATTACCCACCCGCTACTCATCATTCCGACATGTGCCAGATTACGCGCTCGAAGGTGAGTTCTGTGCCCCCGAGCGCCGTCATCTGAGATGCCCTGATTCCCGAGAAAACACCGAGATTGAATATTTTACCTTCACGTACTTCAGTCAGAAGACGTAAAGGAAAGTATTCTGGCGCACTCGTGTATGCGTCAGATCCGTGCAGATCGATCAGCTGTTCTTTTACTTGTTCAGGATAGCTGTACGTCCAGTCTCTCTCATCCTCATTGGAGATGACCAGACGTACGACAGGTTCACCGTAGTTTACATCGATCCCGATTTGTGCCAGTTTGATAGATTGCTCTGTCGGGTTAAGTACGTAGTAGTCATGAAACACGTACCGATGAAAATCCAGGATGAGCGCGACCGCATCGACTTCGAATGGTTCAAATACTACTAAGGTATTGTCCATTTCAAACTACGCCTCCTTATGGATAGTTATGGATCTTTCGTAGTAGTAATGTATATCAGAAATTTTACTGGGTTATGCTAGCTTGAGTAGTCTGAATACCTTCTCGCCATACTGGTCCAACTGATAATCCAGTTCAACGAATCCTAGTTTGTCATACAGCGCACGAGCTCCATGATTGGTTTCGTATACTTGAAGGATCATGTCACAATTTTTGAAATACGACATGATGTAATTGAGAAGTCTAGTGGCACACCCTTGTCGTCTATACTTCTCCTCAGTATAAAGAGAGTATACGAAAACCCGTGAATTCGTTTTCTTTATCTCACAATTGCACGCCATGTCATCGCCTGCGAATACATAACCTCGAAAATATGTACTCGGGTACCTGCGTACTATTCTGTTTCTATACATGGTTAATTCCTCCTAGTACATACACCTCTCAAATATAGTAGAAATATAAAACTGGAGGGAGGACTTTCGTCCTCCTTCCAGCTATTTGTTTCCGTACCGTGTATACGGCGTGAATGCTGCCATTAGTCTGGGGATGGTGGAGTTACCGATACCTGTCGCCCAGTACAGTGGGTTGCCGTAAGTACTTCGTGCAATGCGAAGCGATACGGCGAGTTTCCTGAAGAGCTTCTGTGTCCACACCAGACGTTCGTTGAGTCCCATACCAGACAACGTAAGGAGGTACTCTTGGAATGCTGAGTTGGCACCAAAGATCTTCATGAATTCAGCTGCCCCGTCCATCAATGCCATGTGCATGACAGGAGCGAGATCCTCGATAGTGAAAGATACTTCGACTTGTGTCGGAAGCATCGAGTTATTCCACCCGAATTCCTGCGCACCACGTTTGATAGTAAGTGACGTGATCATTCCGAGCGGAACAGCAAAGATACCCTTGCTATAAGCACGTACAAGAAATGGTTGTGTGTAACCGTTTTCCCCGACTGAGCGAGGCATTGCGCCAGCTAGTAGCATAGATAGAGGGAGTGCGATATCTTGAAACACTGAAAGAGGAGATCCTTCCAGTGCTTTAAAAGTCATGCTAAAGTTGTAGCTCTTGGAGAAGCTACTACCTTGCCAGACTTTCGGTATATCTACCATCCCTTGACCAGTCATGATACCTGCACCAGTACCTACTACTCCTAGAACACTGGACGCACCCTGTAAGAGCCCTTGAAGTGCATCTCCTACTACACCTAGGCCAGGAATATCTGCTACCTTACCACCCATAGCGGAGAACGCCAAATCCTTCATACTCAAAGATTTGGAATTCAGCATTCCTGCCACGGATGATTCGCCGACGTTGTTACTGAATGATTCGCTACTATCCACTGACTTCTCGATACGGAAACCGACAAATTTGTCCGCACCGTGCATCGATGAGTCTATTCTGGAGAAGAACGTATCAAACCACCCAGTCTTCTTGCTGTCTTCGTCTCCGAGAAGATAGTCTTCAGATGAAACATTACCTCGGTCAGTACCGAGATATTTGTCTCTTGTAGCCAAGATGCGATATATGTCGCACCCTTCTCGGAGTATGCTAGGTATACCATCAGGATTTGCACCATCGTTCGAATACAAATTCTTGTAGGTTTCGTTCATTTGACCTGCAGTCTGTCCTCCAGGTCCGTTGGGAATGAGACCTAAGTTAACAGCGATATGCGCAAGAATGCTGTTAACATATCGGTAGTACAACGGCATAGTCGCACGAAAATCGTAGTACTTGGTGACTCTGTCTGTGTCAATTATTTCTGCTGCTTTCTTTGCCATGTAAAGAAGAGGGATTGCAGGGATATTGATCGCCAGTCCCACCACTGCAGCACCTACCGCTAATTTCCCAATGAGCTCTGAAAGAACTCGCGTAGTAGACTGCTCGCCTTTGTTGACGAGATCTGCTACGTTTGTTTTGATAGCGTCGGTGTAAAAAGAAAGCATATCTCCGTGCTGAGGACAACCGAACGTCATGTGCAGTAATTGCTGGGGCATGTCGTACACTTCACTGTAGACACGCCCCAGACCGTCAAACGTACTTCCATTGAACCCAGTCACTGGGTGAATGATATCGTCATTTCGACAGAACTGCGGATAGCAGTTGATGGCATCGTTTCCACCAATTCTGGTGGTGGATACGTTTGCTCGCATGTATATCTCAGGTGTAATCTCGGACAGCTTCGTATTGAAGTCTGACAGAGTACCTTTGATTATTCCGTCATTTCCAGGATCGGTGATATAATTCAACGTCTCTTGAAACGTGGCGAATTCTTTACCTATCTGGAAAACAAACGGAAGTCGGGACGACATCATGTTGTCGTTGAACTGTGTTTGTGTAGCTAGCATGTCGAATTCCTTTGTTACGATCAGACACTACGTCTGGATGCACGTCTCATAGGAATAGCAGGTGCCCCCGGTCCGGTAGAAGTCGGGGCAGCACTTGAGCTAGCACTTTGAGAGGCGACAGCACTCTTAACTGAGTCAGAAGACCCAGAAGACATTCCGCGCACATCAGCAAAACCAGAGTTGATACCGTCACGAATTTCGGACAGTACGTTCTGACCGACTACCAGAGCATCCACACTCTTAAGAAGCTGAGTCATGCTGGCATTCAACTGCTTAAGCTCTGCTACGCCGCTATCCGCAGGTCCTGATGTAGTTTTGGCACTAGGTGTCGTCGCATCAGTAGTAGCTGACGAGATAGGACTTGTAGGCATTCCTCCAGTACCGGTATTTGAAGTGGCTACTGCAGACTGAGGCGCATTTGCCGTCGAGTCTCGCGTAGTGTCAATACCAGGTGCTTTCTGCTGCGATGTTGTGGACGCTACAGACTGAGGAGTTCCTTCGGCTGCAGGTACCTCATACTTCGTACCAGATACAGGAGGCTGGTCAGGATTCTCATTCCCGGGAGTAGTCTTTTCCTTTGCAAGCATGGCGAGAGCCATAGCTGCTTCAGTCCGGAATCTACTTTTTACGGATGACTGTATCGCTGCAGTGGACGATGGGAATTTGTTCCCACGATGCCCATATACAAGCTTAATGATCTGATCCGGTGTAGGAGCGCTGCCTGCCTGAGCAAATGCAGCATTGAAGATGCTCTTTGCTCCTGCTGGGCCGTGCTGTACGGCAGTGGACCAGAGTACGTCTTGAAGTGCTTTGGATTTCTCTACCATGGACCGAAGTTCAGGATTGAGTCCACCAAAAGCAGGATCGTAATGAGTGGCTTGTATGAACTTGTGTTCCAGGTCACCCATCTTTCCTTCCATAACGAGCTTCTTCCACTCATTAGGAACTGATCCGTTCTTTCCTCCAGTATCGGGATCACCTGCGTTCTGCAGTCTTTTAGCAACTTCAGTACCGTCACCACCAGCAGATGCAGCAAACTTCAAGAACCGGTTAAAAGTCCCTGTTCTTGTCGCTATCTGGTACTTACCGTACGATGTACCTCCAGTACCATCAAATCCGATAGCCAGAGAGCCAAGCTTGGCGGACTCGAATTTAGCAGAAAGTGCACCTAGTTCATTGGAATCCGGTGGAGGAGGGTTGTATCCAGATGTGTCAACAGGTTCGACATTCTGTCCAGATCCACCAGAACCAAAGCCGAAGAATGATTTGGTCTTTTCCCAGAAGCTAGGAGATTTAGCCTGCTGCTGCTTTTCTTTTCCAGTAGGAGTGTCGTAATCTCCATTACTCATTCTAGCGGCTGCAGCTGACCTGACTGTGGTGCTGGAGTATTTCGAAGAGTATCTGGTGGTATCGGATTGCGCAGTCCGACCTGTCTGAGCTGCATCTATTTCTTCTTCTGTCAGGTCTACGCCACCAGATTTTTTGGCATCTTCTTCGAGCTTCTTAAGCGCTCGTTGATACTTGGCATATCCGTTCTTGTCGGGAGTGAGATCCTTGTACTGTTGTACGTGAGGACCTACTCGATCAAGGAATACCTTTTCGATAGCAGCGATAGATTCTTCGGGGATATCATCCACATTGCTGTACGTATATCCTGCCTGCTTTACTAGGCTGATATAAATACGGAATGCAGGAACAAATCTTTGCCGATACCACGTCGCCCAATAACGAATTTCTTCTGCGTTCTTGACGTCAAATCCAAATCTACCTGCCCAATTACGAATCGAGCTGTCGTTCATTGGTGCAGATTTGTTGTCCAGAATAGAATCGGTTTCTTCTTCGAGCGAGATGACTTTCGCAGTCATGGATTCGCTGAACATCCCTGTGGATTCGTCCAGTTTTATCCCGTATATTTTCGCACGGGTTTCTATTCCGAGATCCCCGGAAGGATTGAGCCACTTATATCCAGCATACGCAGCACCTGCAGCTAGTATGGTTCCACCAATTGCCCAACCTACTGGGTTGGACGCAAGGGAAGCGGCCAGTGCACCACCCATTCCGGACATAGCTGCACCGATTCCACCAGTAGCTACAGCAGCGGAAGTAGCAGTTGCTCCAGCGGCGGCGGTAGTACTTGCAGCACCTGCTGCTGCAGCAGCTCCACCACCGAATAGACCACCGAGACCCACCTTAGCGAGTAATGCGCCACCGGCACCCTTTATCATCGTACCTAGACCACCTGCAGCACTTCTAAGTCCGAGGAATCCAAGTATTTTGTCGATGATTCCGCCACCGGCTTCATCTGCTACTTCTTTCTGTACCTTAAGGGTACTCTTAGCAGTGTCAAGCTGCTTAGCACTATAATCGACCAACTTCTTAAGAGAGTCAGCCATGGACAATTGCGCGGCTTGTGCTCTTGCTTCTTTCTTCTCTTCGTCCTTTGCGACGAGTTCTTCGAAGATCGTGTCTCGCTTACCGTCACCGTCACGGTCGCCTGCGGTTATATCCGAGGATACCGGAGAAGTGGATTGTGTCTGAGGTGCAGTAGGAGGTATGTTGCCGTCCCCGAATCGGGACTTCAAAAACTCGAGTATGGCGTCGAGTTTATCACCTACGACAGACTGCAGTATCTCCTTATTGATACTGGTATCATCAAGCCCAAACATCTTACTGAATGCTTTGAACCCGAATTTACCACCGGCACCAACGAGATCGAAGAATGCTGAACCTGCACTACCAACGAGCTTCGCTAGAGGATTTGACGATGAGAACAAATCCTTAAGCTTGGAGAGACCACCAAACGTGGAACCGAATCCACGCTTAAGCAAGCTGATAGCAGAGAGTCCGGTAGAAAGAGATCTGTTCTCGATGTCGACGAGTCCGATACTGATATCTTCTTCCGTGATCAGGGTGTCACCCGTGACAGGATCGAGCACAGGTAATTTGATATCGTACGAAGACTGGACTTTCTTTCCGTTGGAGAAGATGACACCTTCGACTTGCTTCTTCTTTGTCAGAAGAGGCTTACCTGGTTCCACATTATCCTTCAGATAGATGTCGACATATCTGAAATTCAGATTCGCTGCAGACTTAATTTTCCTTCCAAACCGCCGACCCTTGACGAGTCCCCGCTTGTAGGTTCCACGATATTTCTTAGCGAAGTCTTCCTTGCGCTTATCCCAGCTATTGCGGAAGTCTTGGTACTTACCAATACTTCTACCGAGAACAGACGCACCGGCACCCGCTAGTGTACCACCAGCTCCTACAAGACCACCCGTGAGTCGTCCGAGAATACCTTGAGTACCTGCAAGTTGATTTCCGAGAAGATAGTCCTTCCCGTACAACATACGGAGATAGAGTTCGTCACCCTTGTCTCGTATTTTGTCTTTACCATAGAGCGCACGAAGATACATACCTTCTGCAGCATCTTTGATCTTAGCTTGTGCTTTGGTCTTCAGTCTCATCAGCTTGTCCAGCTGAGATTTACCGAAGTCCTTACCACGGTGTGTGAGCTTTCCAAAGAAACCATCACCAATCTCAGCAAGCATTGACAGAACCTTGTCATTGATCTCACCGAGATATTTGGTGTTCGTCTCCATGTTGTCGAGTATTTTCTGCAGCAGATCTGGTACGGGGTGTTGTCTTTCTGCGTGTTCTTTGAATATTCCTTCCAGTCCACTGCTACTGGTACCCGTGGTACCACGCGTCGACTCGTAGACTTCGGCATCGATGATGTCCGAATTCACGATACCGGGACGAATATCTTCAGAATCCAGAAGAGACGTATACCTCGGTCCACGATAACCAGCATCGATCACAGCAGGAAGATTACTTCCTAGCGCATATCGCGCACCTGAAGATCGAGTAGGGTCGTAAGAAAATGTACCCTGGTTTCGCTTTTCGATTTCTTTGGCGATTACTGCTACAGCTGCAGAGGTCTCCGGAGTGAGTCCGTCTGCGGTGGCGTCTGGAGCCTTTTCTCTTTCAGTAGGGTCGCCAAATATCGGCTTAAACAACTTCCGGACAAATTCAGGAGTAGCTGATTTTTCATCCGCGTCCTGATCCAAGAAGCGTTTGATCCTGTCAGAAGTATCCGTTACGGAAGAAGCATAGTCGTCTCTACTTCCGCCGAACAGAATTTCTCGAATTCGCTTCTGGTTAAAAGCAAATCCGGCTCCATCTGACTCAAAGAGATCGCTAAGATGTCTGCTCTGTCCAAGCCCGTGCAGATATTTCGGAAGAGTATCAAGATAGCTGTCACTACCCATGATAGCGATAATGACTCTATTGATACGCTCTTCTGCTATCAGATCTACCTTACCGTCGGTAGATATCAAAGGTGCAATCATCGCAGTTGCTACAGCACGGCGATTCTCGATACCTTCAAAAACACGAGAGATGTAGTTCTGTTCCTTATCGGAGAGTTCTTCACCTTCTACGTATTTTTGCAGTACCTTGGGATTAAGCAGATACTTCTTAAGGGCATGATGAGTGAGCACAGTCGCGATGTCTTGCGACATCTCATCAAACCTGGCCACATCTTTTCCAGCAGCGGCCGTTACACCTCTGTAAGTACCTACCAATTCACCCATCTGGCGACCGCGAGATACAGCATCACCAAACGCTTCGTTTACTACGCGACTACGGAAATCAGAAACACTCACGAAATCCCGTTTGGTGTGATCATAAGTGAGTTCTTCTGCATCTTCACCGGTAGCGAGCTTAGTCAGCAACTGTACGGATTTGGCAAGATAACCAGGGATGACTTCTACGATGCTCTGCCGAACAGACCTATCGAAAGGTACTGCATCAGTAGGATTGAGCATATCGTTAGAAATTACCCCGCCACCACGGTTAATACCTGGTGCAAGTATGTCAGCAAGGAACCCAGTGAATGATCCGGGTTCTGCATTCTCTTGAAGTTCTTTGGACTTGAGAAGTAGTCTCAGTTTCGTTTGCGATGCGATATCGCCGACGCTACGACCGTACGGGGATAGCATACCCTGAGTAGTACCATCACCGAATGCTTTCTTAGAAAGCCACGATGCTATTCTACCTGATGCAAGACCCCCTGCAAATCCGCCAACTTTCTGTGCGGCAGTCTCTTGGGGACCAAACCCTTCCATAGCCTCGGACATACTGGCGTACATATCTGCGCCACCAGCAGCCATATCGAGACCTTGGACTACAGGATCGAGTATTTTCGATTGAATGTTCTTGAGTATTCGTCCACCCCACCCAGAGAGATGCTGGTTCAGTCTCTGTGAAACAGACTGACGCATCACGTCTTTGTAAGATTCGGACAAATGCTGTTTCTGAATATCCGGCAGTGCACTATTGTGTCTGATTTGTTCGAGTTTGGTTTCAAGTACCTTAGCCATACCCTGTACAGTAGACAGGGTATCCTTCGCGACAAACAAATGCTGGTACTTGAGTTCCAGACTCTTCTTGAGATATCCGATACCGACAGTGGACGTAAAGTTCTTCTGAAACTCAGTAGCGACTCGAATAGAGTCGACTAGTTTCGTCATGTCTTCGTGCCGTATCTTTTCTGTAGTCTTATCGAGCATGCGCTCAGCACGATCTTCGACGTAGGTAGTCTGTGCGCGCTTTTCTTGTGCTGCGAAAATAAGCGCCAGACTTTCGTCTATCTCTGCTTTGCGTGATGCTTCTACAGATACTTTACCTGATACAGATTGCTCAGTCTTAAGGAGTTCATCGATCCTCTTAGATACTTTTTCAGGTAGGTACTTAGTCAGCTTCGGTGCAACTATACGCGCACTTCGTTTGAGTTGGAGTATCGAAGGAGTGACATCTCGTGCAAACTTCTGAGCTGTAGCTTGTACACCCGAAGCTAGCTGCATTCCTTCACCAACGAGAGAACCTACGTTGGGTATGTTCTGATCGATCTTACTTGCAAGTTTCGGACCGATAGATTTACCAGCGGCGGACAGACCAGAAGTCAAACCTTGTTTTGCCTGTGTGACAGGATCACGGCTTGATTTCGTATTGGTAGAGACAGGATCGTCAAAATTGAGATCATCAAACTCACTAGAAAAGTCATCGAATTCAGGTCCAAGATCGAAATCGTCTTTCGCCATGATTACCCTACCTTGGATTCTTCACACAAAATTTGAATATCGACATACGAAAACGTGGCAAACAAGTTGCATATCGCATCCGTATTGGTTAAGGCTTCGTCAATCTTCTCGGGTGTAAGTATATCAATATCTCGAACTAAACGAGGATCGTTTATGCGCCTAGGGGCTGCGACCAACCTATCTGAGAACTTATTTTCCAGGAAAAAATACTTGTACAGATTACCAGTATCATCCGTGAGTTCATTCAGATTCTCAATGAAAAAAGTATCGAATGTATTCATCGATATTTCTGACATGTCACGAGATCTCGTTTCGATAATTCCCAATCTAAAATTGGTCAAAATCGACGACATTCTGAACTTCAGAAGTTGTACACTCGTCGGAGATAACTTTAAAGGATACGGATTGATCACGTACGTGATTGTGCTGTCGGTATTGTTTTCCGCCACAATGCTATTTCTTTCCTGTGCACTGCGATGAAATTCAGGGAGCTTCAGAAAGAAATCCGTCACTGGTGAACACTGAATCAGACTATCGGAATGATTTTGATCAGTGATGTACTTCATCAACGACTCATCAGTTTCATTCAACCCAGGGAAGAACTTTGTTCTCTCGTAGGTGACTCTAGCGTTATACGCTTTCATACCTTCGTAAATGTGGGTGTAGTCCTTCTCATTACAGTGTTTACACAAAAGACCCCCAAGATAGAAATCCTGAAGGTAGGCCAAGTCAATGTAAACAGAACGGATAGGGCGAGTAAACTCTTGCTGCACATCCGCTTGAACTGCATTCAGGTCGAAAATATCCATCTCGAGACTCCCTTGTGTCGGATAGGTACATTCTATAACATCGGTACTGGGAGGGATTACCCTCCCAGTACCGATGATCATTAGATTTTCGTAATGACAATAGAACCCGCGCCACCATTACCGCCTCGAGTATAAATTGTAGTTACAGCAGAAGTAGCGCCAGCGCCGCCTTGAGCTTGTATTTTGGTAGGATCAGTTATAATTCCTTTATGGAATATGTGAATAGCACCTCCGCCTGATCCACCACCTGACGCGTTATGTCCTTTACCACCACCGGATCCATTGGAAGTTATCTTTCCTGCAGGGCCAAAAATTATATCACCCTGTACTACGAGTATAAGTAATCCTCCAGTACCATTCTCTCCAGAGTATGCAGAATAATTAGAAGGAGCCACTCTATGACCAGCTCCACCCGGATTTCCAGCTCCTCCCCCGACTGCTCGTCGTTTGTTATTCGAATCTATGGTATCACAGCGGCCATTACCACCCGGTCCTCCGTTCGGCTGACCACTGCCCGCAGTCACAGTACGACCAGCCGCAGCAACGCCACCACCTCCTGCACCACCGGAGAACGAAGTACCTTCCGAACCTGCTCCTCCCGTGCTACTTCCACCATTCTGGTGTTCACATCCTCCACCACCTCCACCACCACAGGCGCCGTTTATTCCCGGACTTCCGGCATAACCGCCGCCGCCATACGAATTTTCATTTCCACTACCTATACTTCTTTTAGGGGCACCAGCTCCTCCTGTCGGCTGTATTACTGCGAGTCCTAGTGCAGTGAAAATATCTTCCGAATTTATGAATACCCCACGACGTGGATCTATACCTACGAATTTACCCGGAGCATTGGCTCCTCGTGCAGTCATAGTCAATTCGCCGTCTATGATGAGATCACCTTCTACGAACAAATACATCCCTTTACATCTGTTCGTAGGCCGAACTATGTGACCAGCCTGAATGGTCATCTTACTAAAAGATCTCACTACTGGATCTCCGTCCAATACTGACGGAAATTCGTCGTTACTAGTGACACCGGTAGATACGAATTCTTCTGTAGGCATCGAAAATGTAAATATACCTTCTGCAGGAATGTCGTAAAATTTTTGAATCAGATTGCGTCCGGCGTCAGGTAGTTCTAACAGGTACGGCATTTCTATGCTCCTTTGTGAAATAGTAGTTGATCATAGGATGGATTTCCATTTATTAATAGGAGTCATATAAATGAAGCCACAATCCCCGGTAAACATTTGGCCTCTGAATATAGACAACCTCATCAAAGAACAAGGTCTGATCGAAGTAACTTCCCCGCTCATTTGGGAACCTTCGTCTACGAACCTTCATCCTGATGGGCTGTTTTCTGAGGGTATTTTCGGACAGATAGGTACCGCTGAGAGAATCTCTCGCTGCGGATTTATGTCTCTCAATACTGCAATTTTGGCTCCGGTGATATACAAAAACGTAATCGACCTGAAGCCAATATACAGTGAGATCATGTCAGGTAAGATCTACGCTTATCTGGATAAGAAGTCGGGTGAACTGATTCCGTGTGACAAAGAAAAGGTAGGATCTGATACTGGCTTCAGTTTCTTCCTTTCATGCTTCGATAGCCTCAAATTCCCGAAAACAGAATCTCACACGAGACAGATGAAAATCCTCGCAATTGAGCGGGCAAAATCTATCGGTGCGGCTGTCGTAAAGCGGCTTCTGATACTCCCTGCAGGACTGCGTGAATTGAAGGTAGAGAATGGAAGAGTGGCTGTTGAAGAGATCAATAGCATTTACAAGTACATTCTTGCACTGGCCAATGAAGTGAAGAGTAGCGATGATTCCCCTCAGCTCAATCGTATCTACGATGGAGTTCGCTACAATATACAGCTGAAGGTCTACGAGCTATTCTCTGTACACAAGGAATTCCTCAGTGGTAAAGCAGGATTCGCACAGAGAAAATACGCTCGACGTGCACTGGCTTATGGGACTAGAAATGTTATCTCGGGTGCTGAGCTGAAAGGTACATCAGTAAGTGACCCGACATACCAGAAACACGACGAAACAATTGCACCATTGTTTCAGCTAGCCAAGGGATTCCAACCTTTGGTCATTCACAATCTCAGAGCACTGTTTTACAGTCAGATCTTTACCCAGTCGAGTACTCGTGTTATTGGTATCGACACCAAGACTTACAACACCGAATACATTGACGTGTCGAATAGTGAAGTCAACAATGCGCTGTCATCGGAAGGAATGGAAGATCTTATCTCCATGTTCAAGAATGTGCATATGCGCGAAAAGCCAGTAATCATCCGTGACGTGAACGATAAGTTCTACTATCTCTTCTTGGTGTACGATACTGGTGAAAGTGTATACCTTTTCAGAAGTGTGGAAGACTTTACTACATTCATGAAGGATAACCATAACGTCGATGTCGATCGCAAATACATACGACCATTGACGTACATGGAAATGCTCTATCTTGCCACATTCCGTGCTACTGCCGGGAAGTTCATGACGTTTACTCGATACCCGGCAATCGAAATTGGATCAATCTACCCTACTCGAATCAAAGTCGGTACGACTATTCCTTCGAGAAAAGTACGATTCATGTCTCAGTACGACGAGAAAGAAATAGAGTTGCCCATGTATCCGATACTCGGCAAGCCCCATCTCGACAGTACGATCATTCACCCCGGACAGACTAAGGGTCTCACTGCTGACTACGACGGTGATACAGGTTCATTGAACTCGGTCATGTCTGTAGAAGGTACTGCAGAATGTGAAGCATACTTGAACAGTACAAAAAGTCTAGTAACTCCTGATGGGAAATTCATCAAGAGTCTTCGGACTGACTTGACTGGTCTGACATTCTTCAATCTGTCAAGAGATCCACAAAAATAAAAGCGAATCTGTCAACTATATGCAGGAGAGGATGCCCTAGGACATCCTCTCCTGTGTACTCATCACTATTGCGGAATTTCTTCGGCGGTAGCGACGTATTCCTTTTCTTTGGCTGCGTCCCAGAATGCGTTGTACTGGAACGAGAACGTATTCGGTATGTTCAGACCGAGCTGATCTCCAGCATCGCAGAAACCCTGCGCATCGATCTTCATGATACCGTCTACGACAAGCGGGTTGTGCGAGTACATGCACTCGCCGAGCGAGAATCGTTCGCCATCGAACGCTACCCCAAATCTGGGAAGAAGATGACGCTTCCCGTTGTAGAGGTAGTGGATCTCGCTGAGAATGATCATTCCTTGCAGAGGATCACTCTCCACCACATTGATGTTGTTCACATCGGTAGCTTCAGGATCCTGTACAAGGAATTCAATGCTTTTGGTGGCCTCTGCCATCTTGTCCATGTTCTGCATACCGACAGCGTAGATCGAGGAAGGCATTTCCTGCATATCGGTACGGATGACCAGATCGATGATACTCTTCAGCGGATTCGAAGTTGTGAGGAATTCCTGCATCTGAGGAGTGACATTGTACAGCAAGTTTCCGGTGAAAAGCTTGCTTTCGGGGTGTATCTCAGCCCAGGTGAGAATCATGCCAAGATCTTGCAGGCCGTGCACGTAAGGTGGAGTACCATCTATGCATACCCGCTGGATGTCATTCGGAGATGCAAACGTAGCCAATTTTTTGCCGAGCTTAACGAACCACATTGAAGCCTCCTTCGGGGTCGCTGTCATTTGGGTGATAGGGACACATTTATTTTTTCGTGACGTAAAGTCTGTATCCTGGCAGACATGACGCCAGAAGATATTCCACGTCCAGCTCAAATTCTTCTGACTTGTTCAGTCGATGGAGGGTCCTCTCCACTATCTGGCAACCGGAGCACGCTTTCGGTCTGTTCAATTGATCTATCTGCGAATACAGTTCTGCAAGCAGTACTGCTCGTTGTAACGTGTTTCCGTCTATGACTACTTCTGGGTTTTCGTAGTCAGATATCACCAGAATGATCAGACTACTTATCAGATCCCAGTACTGCGAAGCTTCTAGACGGTCAGCATTCTGACTCTGCCGATCCAAGAGCTGCCCCAAGCTGTGCGGCGTCTTGCTATCATCTTTCGCGTAGAATGGGGTGATGACTTCAGTGTACACCGAGCACAGGATCTCGGTGATCACGTGCGGTCTGATGAATGTCATATCGGAATACGAAACCACGGAAGTCACTGTAGCCCACGACCACTCAGAGCTACATGATTCGTACTCGATACAACTGGAGTCTCTGATTTTTCCGTGTACACGATATATGATCTCGTTCCACACCCGATTACAGTACTCGCTGGCCGACTCGTATGTAAGCAGATCTTTGTTTCTCTGGTAGTTTTTCTTGTAGCTGACGATTCTTGTCTTCCCTGTTTTGTGGAAGATGAGCAGACTGTTTTGCCCGTTAAGCACAGAAGTGAACACCAGCATGTACACAAATTGTGTCACGACGAGTATCAGTATTCTGGTGAGTATACTCACCACGATCTTTACAGGCCAGAAGTCAATGATCTTACGCTTGCGTGAATCATCTGCATTTTCCATGTGCACATTTCCTTGGTGATTTCTTTTGGATGTTACCGCGACACGTTCTTACGTTTTGCGCTGACCAGTGCGGTCATAACTCCTACTGCTTTGTGTGATTAGGAAAATAGTTGTTCGTTGAATGATTCGTCCATCGTGACGATGAGGGTGCTACCTTTCCACTGGTATGTCTCTGGTACGATGCGGTGAAGTTTTCCGTTGTACTCCACAACTATGCGCGGGTCTGCTATCCCTTTCAGCGTGGTATGTACTGCATGTGGTATACGTGATTCACTTAATGTTGCAGTACACATCGAGTGAACAAACCCATCAAACTTCGAAGCGATCGGAAGCTGAGGGATCACGCTGACACGTCGTAACTGTACCGAGATGTTCTTTGCATAACTTTCGAACTCAGAGAAATCTTTGAATATGTTCGAATGCGATACAGGTACGCCGAGAGTCTGAGCAAGAGTGACGATCTTTTGAATATCGATCAAACATTTGCTCACAGCATTGTAAGATGGATGACTATCCTCGTCAACTAGACCATCTTCGTTTACGTTGTATGCCACAACTAAACCATATTGCAGTTCGTGGACGCAGCCGTTAGATATTATCGGGTGTACCCAGTGCTCATTGAACATATGCTTATTCCAGATATACGTGGTGTGGAACCACGAGTACACCCATAATGAAGCAGAATCAAGTCGTCTAACACTTTCCTCCAAGGAAAGAGAGCCGTCGAGAAGTGGATTGACTGGAATATAGTGGTACATGTTGTACACACTGTAACAATTTCTACGAGTCCAGTTGCAGCCAGTGTACAAGTATTGTACAAGTCCTTCACTCGTGGAAATCTCCACGAGGGGATCGTGCATCCCATCTACGTGTTCCAATTCTTCAAATGTCACGAACTTTGGCTTATACGGCTTTGTGGGAAGAGGTATTTCTTCGCTGAACAGCATTTCGATAAGTTGCGCACGAATGGGGTCTGACACAAACGCGGGGATTGTATCAGGGATAGTCTCTTTTGCTTTTTGTTCTTTGTGGAATAGTCCAGAAAATATCGATGTGAATTTCTTCAGCATGACTGTCTCCTTTTTCTTGTTGTAGTATTCGCTGCATGTGTAGCATTCTACCAGAGGAGTGAAAATCATTCCTCTATTTAGTTATCTGGGTTCAAATTAGTAATATATGCATAAAAAAGCTCAGAGTAGGAGAGAGGCCCGAGGGCCTCTCTCCTACTAGTTGTCGGATTATTCGTTGATTCCGTAACCGTTACGCAACTGACCTTCTTCGTAGAAGTACCAGTGCGGACGTTCGTAGAATCCGGGTGGTATTTTTGTGTGATCTACTACCACACGGTATCCAGGAATTTCTTCTATCTTGGCTGCTTCTTGTTTGCTCACGAAGTACCAAGACTCCACGAAATATCGCTGGTGTTTGATGTCCTTCTTAAGATGCACTACGATCATTGTGCACCTCCTAGAGGAAAATCAGAACATGCCGCATGTTAAGACGAGTCGAGGTGGGGCCTGCACTGATGTCTGCATTGACACTCAGTTCGATCTTCTTCGTTACCGGATTGCGATTCAGGACCGCATTGATGTACGCAGGCTTACCGTTGTAGGTGAACGCTGCGGTACCAGTCAATTTCTCCGAACCGGGAATCACGTCCAGTGTGATTGGGAACACAGTCGAGCCGACTTCTTCCAGATCGATACGGATCTGACGGATGTTCCGAATATCCGTATCGTCTTCGAGTGTATGCACGAGGGTGAAGTTCTTCCATCCGCTTTCCGGACGGTTGAGAGCTTCGGAACCTGCCCAGATGAGATGTCCATCTTGGAAGGGTACAAGATAGCTTACCTGACGAGAGTCAGGATTGATGGTATCCCAGATGTGGTTCTTGCTGGGAAGGGTGATCGTGTTGTCTTCAGGAAGTACCGCTTCTACGGGATCGGAGATGAGCTTCCAACAGGATTCACCACCACTCCAGTCTTCCACTGCGATGGTTTCTTCTCGTACTGTCTTAAGACGGAGACCGATCTGCAGATAGATACCGGAACCCTGTACCGTGTTTTCATTCCAGATGATACGGAACTGGGGACGGATGATGTTTTCCATCTCCGAGTAGTCCACGAAGGGTATGTATCCCTTGGGGTACGTAGCGGAAATACAATTCACATTGAGCTTGTTGAGTTCATTGGTCGTGTTGACGTTGATGATGACGTCAAATGCGAACTTGGTGAGCAGAGTCGAAATACGAAGTTTCGCCGTGTCAGACACGAAGATTTCTTCAGACCCTTCGACTTTGTACAATTCGGCAATGGTCCACCAATGAAGGTTCGTATCGTCAGCAGCTATACGCTTCTTCAGACAACGCCCATGGGAAACATCACCGTAAGAAGGACGACCTTCAGAGGCGAGTCTACGCATTTTTTCCTCCAGCTCAGAGATCTTGTTTCGAATAAGAATAAGCGGCTGTACATTGCCGATCGTTTGCGGAGTAAGAAGCTGATTCTCTACGAGATAGTTCATGATGTTGTTGATACTCTCGGAGAGAGTACGTACATCATGAATCGTAGGATCTCCACCGAACGCATGGTACGTTATATCGATAGGTCCTACAAACGGCTTCTTCAAGAGAATAAAGTCATAGACCGGCGAAGGAGTCTGAGCCATCGCTGTCTTAGAGAGATTTGCACCCCAGAAGACGTAATCTTCACCCTCTGTGAGGGTCCGTCCTGTGGTGCCATTATAGGCCACAAACTTCTCTTTGTAGAAAGAACCTGCAATCGGATGAATGTGTTCCAGATTTGCAGGTACATTTATTTGATGTCGCTCCTTGACGATGAAGTTTTCTGCTCGCTCCATCGTAGTGTCGATCTCGAGCATCAACGGATTGTTAGGTGCAATACCGTGTACGTCTTTGACCGGAGCAAGGAGAAGCTCATGTCGTCTGATGGACTCAAGCATGTCCAGAATGAGTTCACCAGTTACATTCAGTGTTTCACCAGCAGGATCTCGTGCTACCTTGCTGGGAACAGGATAAAGCTTCTGGTAAGACAGACTTACCTTGTATTTGAGTGATACGAATGGCTTGAGGATCACGATACTCTTGAGCAAGATCTTGTCAAAGGTATCATCCTTCATCTGCATTTCGGACATCGCAGTTACGTCATGATCACTCGGACCGTAATTCCAATCAACACCACGAATGAACGTGACATTGGTAGTACCGATCCGGATGATGTTCAGAGTATCTGCGAATACTGGAGTATGAAACTCCAGTTTCTGATCTGCTGCGATGATGAGCCGTACATCATTTTCCACCTTACAGAGTTCACTCTGGCCGGTGAGGTCAGGAATCAGGTACATCCTCTACTCCTCATGCTACGGCTTCGCCGATGCTATTGTTTTGATGTATTCTTTATATTTCTCGACCATGACACTCAGTCGATTTACTTCAGCCAATAGACGCTGATTTTCGCCAAAATAGTTGACTATCTCACGACCCGCATGCTGTCTATCCTGTAGAACTTGTGAATACTCTTCTTCAGTCATCCATACAGAAGAAACAGAAAATACTGCAGGGTCGTCGACCAGTCCGAACATCTTTCCGAGTAATTCGGTAGCAGTGTTCTTGATGTGCTCTACTTCCGCCGCATCCTTACAAACCCCAAGGTTTATGCCTATAGCCAGCTTAGGGTATCGTTTTACATTCGGATCAGGTTCTACCGAAAGGATCGCTTCAGGTATGTAGTACACGATGGAAGAATCGTCCGGATTCGTGATCTTAGCGATACTGCCATTACGGTACTGTAAGTAGTCTTCATCTAATTGGACTTGTGTCTTTCCTACATGAGTGTAAAGACCTTCGAACAGATCGAGGTTATCCTCGAGCAATTCGTCGTAAGTGTAGATCTTAACGACTAGGTAGGTTCCATCCAGTTTGGAAAAGTCTGGCTTGAATCGAAATCGATAAGCCCATCCTACAGTCAATTGCATTGTAAGTATCCTCCATAGTCGTGGACACATAGAATGTCAGAAATGCTCAAATTTACCCATATATTTAGAGGAGTGTCGTTCACTTTAACTGACTCTAGTAGGGAGCCAGATGCTCCCTACTAGAGATGTAGTTATTTCGGAATGGTACGAATAATCTTGGATCCAGCTCCACCATTACCACCACGTACGTCGGATACGTAACCCAACCCACCGGGAACGAGAAGTTTAGCTTGATCTGCCGTGGTAAGCGTCTGGTCAGTGAACAAATGGATTGCACCACCGCCAGAACCACCACCGCCAGAACCCCAAGCCATATTCCAAGTCCAGCTAGGCTGTGCGTATCCACCAGCACCACCCGCGGCTTCAATCTTTCCATTCGGACCGAAAATGATCTTTCCTTTGACGATCAGAATGATGAGTCCACCGGTACCAGAAGCACCGGGTCCATATCCTCCACCGTTACCACGTCCTGCGCCACCTGGGTTACCAGCACCGCCACCACCGGACTTAACATACGGCGAAGGGTTATGCCCGTAACCGATACCACCAGCACCACCGTCGGCTTCGCCATCCGTACCTGAAGTAGTAGCACCACCTCTTACAGATACACCACCACCGCCTGCACCACCCGAGAACGATGTACCATTACCACCGCGACCAGCGTTAGCTGTTCCAGGCTGTACAGCATGCCTGCCACCAGATCCACCACCACCACACGCTCCGCCAGTGCCGGGGTTACCATCGACACAATAGTCGTAGGGAGGATACGCAGTGATCGCACCACCATTGGGAGTAATGAACGGTAGTCCAACAGACGTAAAGATATCCGTCGGATGGTAGTAGATACGCCCATTCTTGGCATCCATACCTACGTACTTGCCGGGACCCTTTGCTCCGCGGAGTGTCATAGAAAGAGTACCGTTGATTGTGAGATCTCCTGCGATGTACAGATACATCCCTTTGCATCTGTTCGTAGGTCGTACTGTATGACCAGCTTGGATGGTCATATTCCGGAATGACTTCACCACCGGAGGACTATCCACCGTGGACACGAATTCATCGTTTGTCACGACACCGTTGGTCATGAAATCCTGAGTAGGATTCAGGTTGAACTGAAACATACTCTCTGCAGTAAGAGGGATGAACTTCTGATGAAGAATACGTCCAGCGTCTGGAAGGTGAAAGACGATGCCCATAACAGTCCTCTTCAGTTTAAGGTACGCAGAGATTTCAGTACGCTGCAATTTGTTTATTTAAGTGCACATAAAATTTCAAGGTAGAGAGGGATTTTACTCCCTCTCTACTTGCGTGACTAGACGCGGAATTGCTGAAGCTTTTCGTTCGGAGTATTTCGAAGCTCTTCTTGTTTCTTGTACTCCCACTGGAAGCACTGCTCGATGTATCTCTGGATTTCTCGGTGGATCTTTCTGCACTTGTCCACAGTCATTGGTACCCAAGTACCCTGTGTGGTAAGCCAGTCCACCCTGTAGTCCGAGTCATGCTTGTGCGCCTCAATGAACCCAAGGTAGCGAATCTGTGCAGCTCGGTCAGTATCGTAGCACACGTCATCGATCGTCAGACCTTGATTCATCATCTGCACTCTTTTGTCCGTAATCTGTTTCGAGATTTCATCTCGAAGGACACACATCGGTTTCTCGGGTGCAGTGAAGGTGTATTCTTCAGGAATCGGTCCAGGAAGAGATACAGGAATCCCAGAATCTTTCCAGGTCATGTCAGGTGTCCAGTAAACCTTTCCGCGATGGTCTGGCTGGTACACCCATGTATTCCGAAGACAATCTCTGCAAATTGCAAATCCTTCCCGGTGTTCGGGAGGAATCTCGCTCGTCTGACATTCTGCTGGGTCCATGTTCTCAGGGACTTCTACTTCGCCCATGAGTTCATTGGGATATACCGAGTTCCAGCAGTACAGTATTTTGGTGCTCTTCGGTGTTTCCATGGTTTACATTCCCCTAGATCAGTTTTGAGGATAGCTGTCCTTCGTCAGTACGTGATACTCGATACCACCACTTACGAAAGACAGATACGTACGATTGTCGAATATATTTTCGACAAATTCGTCCAGTACGTTTTCTCCCATGAGAACTCCCATGCACCGGTTGAGCCTCAGACTGAATTCACGCGTCTTCCGTTCCATGTAGTTGTAATTCGAGTTCTGCGGGGAATGTAACTGATACGTAGGATGAAGAGCACGGATACTGAACGCGGTCTCGTTTGATGGATCAGCCAGACACAAGAGGAAAATTTCACTATGTGCGCACGTGAGCATTTCCTGTTTGTCTGCGATGTATTCCGGATCGAAGTTCGGGAATAGTGACCTGTACACGTTACCGATACTGGCAAGTTTGAGAATCGAAGGGAATATGGATCGTTCCGGACGCACTACCGTGTTGTTCCAGATAGGAGCAATGAAGAATTGTCCCACCACAAACAAGTCCGGCAGAATGTTTTCCCATACCGATTTATCTGCGAGTCCTGTGGAAAGGAGTTTATCCCGAATGGCTTTGCGTATTTCCAGTGTGCCGGGTTTTGCACCCTTGTACAAGATACCAAATGGCATCATCTTGACTGTATTCGAATTGATGACGTACTTGGTCTCATAGACAAGCAGCCCACTGTGGTCACCGAGACGTACTTCGTCCTCTAGCGAGATAAAGCTGAACTTGGTACTCTGGATGATTGCGTCTACTACCGTGGCTACTTTTCTGGGATTCAAGAGGATACCGGCTTCGCACGGGAACGCCACTCGCGAGATTGTGGACAGCGGATAGTCTGCAGCAAACATCACACGACTCATCCAGAGTTTGAATTCTACTCTCCCTACCGAGAGATTGATTTCGAACTGAATGTAATCTCGCATGGTCTTAGGACCAAGAACATCTGCTGCAAGTCCAGTACCCGTGAATTTCGTACCGAGACGAAGAGATTCACGAATGTACACTACACTGTACTGAGGATCTGTCGTCAGATCTTCTTCGAGTACTTCAAGTGCAGTACTTTCTGCAGTATAGAGTTTCTCGACGAGCTTGAAGAGAAGATGTCTTTCTTCCTCAGGAAGATGCAAAAATAAATGGTCTTCCCCCAATTTAGCCGCGTCAAAGTACAACCTTATTGTACCTTTAAGATTGGGATTGAGTCGGGTTTCCCGTGTATCTGTTACAGTGAGACGTTGTTCGAAATAGTTCTCAATGGTGTCATCGAGATAACACACAGGAGGCAATCCTGCATCACCACTCTCCACAGCTGAAAACTGCTTGAAGAGAGTATCACCTACGAATCCGTAAATCATGGGATTCTCCTTATATACTAGTGATAACTATCTGGACGCATAAAATTAACGAAAAAAAAATAATCACCATCACGAGAGGAGGGACCCCTTGTGGGAGTCCCTCCTCTCTTAAATTTCTTACATTCGTTCGAGCTGGACTTTCTCAATTGTATACTTGGTGTCGCCAGTGAGAGTATCCTGATACTCCATCACACGGCCGAGTACCTTGACTTTTGTACCCATTCCCCAAGCCATACAACTACCATACGTATCTACATCTACCTGAGTATGCAGATGCGCTGTTAGAAATTCGCCGGATAATCGCTTCACATCATTTATTCTGATGGAGTAGCGTAAGTATCCTTCAGCACTTGCGAATTTCTTCATGGTTCCGAGAGTCCCTTCGATGTCGATGAGGTGTCCCAATTGGGGACGGAGAATTTCACGTAAATCCTCTCGACGCACGGTTTCTCTGACTTTCTTGTCTATTTTGAGTATATTGGCTTTTGCGCACGGATTCATGAAGTGCCACCTGTACAGCATGAGGTCGACACATTTAGCATCGACATACCAGTTCAACGGGTTAGCACTTTTCATGTGAAAGAATATCCCCGCACCACGTTTGGGAATAGTCGTCAGTTCTGGAATTCCATCCAGTATGTGGTCCGGAGTTATGCACATAGGTGCAAACACCTTCGATGCTACCACGAGAGTCAACTTCATGCGTCTTGCGATGTCTAAGAATTTTACAGCGTCGGCTGGTATAATGACGTTACCTTCTTCATCACGGATCACTTCACAGTTGGCTCGCATACTTCTTTCTCCATATCCCGATGGATTTTACGTGTAGATCAGGTTACCCTGTTCGTCTGTCCATGACCCTGTGCGCATCGCTTCCGCTAGATGTACCGCACGGTCACCGACTTGCTTCCAGTATTTCGTCTTCTTTGCTCCACTATAAAGAATCTCGCGTGCCGCTTTCGTGAACTTACCTTTTTCTGTGGCAGCCAGAAAGTTCTTGAACTTGTAGATCCCCGACGATCCCAAGTTGTACACCAGATTCATAATCACCTGCTGTCTTACAGGTGACAAGTTTCTCCACCAAGGGAGTTCAGCATCTAGCTGGTCTACGATCTCATTGAGATCCTTTATCAGCCAGGCATGTGCTTGCTTAGGTCCTACATTCGCTCGACGAGGACCTTCTACTTTTCTACCATATCCTTGGGTCCACTGACCTGAAGTACAAAGATAAGGTTTAGCTGAGAAGCCTTCGTGAAGCTTGATGATTTCCGCTGTCTCGCGGATGAGCTTGGCAGTCTCGTACTTTTCTGCCGATTCAACTGTAACCACCGTGCGCGATATGGGTGCACGAAATTCTGTACGAGTAGCTGCATCTGCCGTAGCTTCATGACGCACTGCAACATTTCCTTCCGAAGGAGAAAGAAAGATCATTACAGCAGTCACGATTGCGGTGATGAAGTTACTCCAAAGCATACCCTATCCTCCTGTTAAAGTTAATGAGGCTCGTCATGTTAGTAATGTATATTTCAATTACCGACGAACGAGCAGGGTCTGTAATATAGTTGCACATTTGTGCAAATAGACACGGAGATGGTGTTTTACCCATCTCCGCATCTTTATTACCGTACGGTGATTCTAACACCGGTGCATTTGCTGTTAGTGGAATCGATCATCTTGTTGAGGTCATCTTCGCTCAGAATATCGCGCTCGTCTACGTTATACGCAGGCTTTGTGGTATTGATGTACCACGGAGCATAGTGACGATACTCCTTTGCCAAAGAATCGACCAGCTTGCTGACGGTGGAGAAGAACTCCATGCTGTTGACATCTCGGATCGGAGTCGTACGTAACTCGAATTGACATGAGCTTTCATAGAGTAGTTTGATCGACTTGTACACTTGCTCCAAGTACTTCTCGTTGGTACCGAAGTTCTGTGCGTGCTCATTGCTGTGGAATTTGATATCCATCGCCACGTAAGTCAGGAGATTTTGGTCCAGTAGCATTTTGAGAATATCGCTACGGGTTCCGTTGGTATCCAGCTTGACGAAGAATCCTTCGTCTCTCAGGAATCTCACGAATGGTACAAGCCCATTCTGCAAAGTAGGTTCTCCGCCTGTGATGCAGACGAAATCCGTGATTTTCCTATTCTTTTTGAGCTTCTTTATGATCTTATCTAGATCCACGGAAGGTTCAGTACCTTTGGCCAGTCCGATGTTGTGGCAATACGGGCACCTCAGATTACACCCCAGAGTATAAATCACGGAGCATGTTTGTTGAGGGTAGTCAATTGTAGATAGTTGCACTTTTTCTGCAAATTGCATGACAATTCTCCTGATCAGATGTGACAAAAATAAAGGGACCCGAAGGTCCCTTTCGTGTTATTGACGCAGTCCCCCTTCAACGAAGAGAGGTTGGCGTGTCGTGCACCGATAGTACTCGGTCTGACCGAGTTCTTCGGTCTCTTCATCGGCATCCATCTTTTTGGCCTTTTTGGTAGGCCTCGTATATATTTCATTCGGGCGCTGCTTATTTTGCGCCCAACCTTTGCTGATTTGTTCATTGAGGAGTCTGAGATCCTCACGTGTCGTGGTAGGGTCTTCCATCATCGCCACGAGGTGTTTGATAACTTTACTTGACATTTCGTAACTCCTTACGAACGGTTAAATTGGAGATTTTTGCTACTACCTCTGAACTCGATCGTAAATGATTGAGGAAGGCTGGTAAGCGACATACCACTGCCCCCAACCAACCAAGACCGAAATCACGATGATCAGAGCGAGGTATGGCTTTAGCCAACTGTGCTTACGGTATCCGGGCATGAACGAACTCCTTTGTTTGAGTAGGGTACATCATGAAAGTAATGTATACCTCAATTTTCTTGAGTGACATTCTTTTCTAGCTGCATTCTATCATACAAAGCATCGCACCTTTCTTTGTTATTGACGTAGTCAATAGATCTAAGCCAATGATACAGCGGCTCTGCGTATCCATTGTCCGCTGCGTAGGAATCGGCGTCCAGTTCACTGTCGGTGGCACCTAATACGTGACCCAATTCATGATACACTAGAGCTGTCGTGAGATCGTGTGGTGCGCATGCATTTGCGGTATTCAGAAAAATAGCCACCACAAACTGCGGTTTGTTTTCGTCGTCATAAATCAGCACACTGTGAACTGCAGCACACGGAATTTCTCGGTATCCGGATATCAAGTAAACCACGATGTCGGATGCAAATATCCACCATGCAGGTATTACTGGAGTGGTACCTTCTGGCCAAGTGTAGCAACTGAGTCCATCCGTACGTAGTTTGTAAATGCACTGAAATTGTGCAATTAACTGTACCAAGAGTTCACGCAGGTGCAACTTCCGAGGTTCCAAAATCCTGGCATGAATGGTAGTACGAATAGCCCACCCGATGCACGTCAGAACGGTATATACTTTACGCAGCATGTGATTCACCTTCATCCTTTTCATTGAGTTTGAGTTTCGATTTATCCAGCGTACTAATCAGAGTGATAGTCACCTCATCCCCACTACAGGACAGATTGAAGAACTTGAGCTCCGTTTCGGTCTCTTTCACAAGACATATTCCCCAGGTAAATGTATTGGGATCACCTTCAATAGTCTTGCCGTTATACGTCACCTTTGCGTATTTGGGTGTGTTAGCATCTCGCAGAGCTCGGATCTGATTGATCTTGCAAAAATACGCATCGATTAGTAAGTACTTTCGGTGAAGAAACTCAAAGTGACCTCGGTACAGCGGATACTTACTGCGAAGTAGTGCTGCTGCAAATACGTCTGCTTCATGTTCTATTTCTAGATACCTACCGTTCGATATTTCTGTAGCGAGTCTGCGGTGGTAGTCATCCATGGTTTCATCTTCGCACATGTCGCTCCAGTTATCAATAGGAGACATGTTGTCCTTGGTCGGGCGTCCTGAAAGAACGTGTCCAAGTTCATGTGCGAGTACACCAAACACGGTCAGTACTTCTTCAGCCTTATGTGGATCTAATACGAGTTCGACATCTTCGATTAACGCATGCTCAGCTTCTGTTACGATAGTCTGCAATACCGTGAGTAGCGTACGATTTATGACAACAGCCATCTTCCCGTCAGTAAACACGGCCACAGTACCGTTAGGTATCGTGATTGGTTCTTTGTACAGATCATTACTTTCTTTGCATATCAGTGACAGCATGATCGAAGTATCTCCATTTTGTACGAACAATGCTCCTTCTGTATTACTCACATCCATTGTCTCTTTTTTGTATTGAGTTCAGGATGTTGTTGTACTTGTCGTGTGATTTCTTTGCCGAGTACTTCGATGTCAATAGGGATCGTTTGCATTTGTTCATCCTTTTAGATTTAAAACGAGTGGAGGTATTCTCTCCTCCACTCGCCGTAGTTATGGTTTGAATATACCCACCCGGAACGCTCGTTCCAGATGAATGATGTTTGACATGGTCGTCCGATATAGCTCCGTATAATTTACACCGGTCAGCTCAATCAGGGGACATGCTGATGAAGGCCCTATGGCTACAACCAACAGTCTCGGGTCGTGTACCGTGTCTTCGATGGCTTCTTTCAACTCTTGGCCGTACATGTCATTGAAATTTGCTTTCGGGTAGTACGACCATTTCGTATCTTCATCCAGATTCCAGATGTCGAGATAGCTGATGCCTATCTCATCCACAAACTCTGGAAATATCCGGAATACTCTGGACTGTATTCTACCACCGCACCCTGCAGTCATCGCTGCTGCGGTAGCTTCGACACACGACATTGTGATGGCTGCGTAGTCTCCGCGATTACCGACCAATCTGTTACGTCCTGAGATTGTGGTATACATGAGGTCGAACGAAATGAGTGTTACCCCATTCAGTACGATGTGAAGCTTACGGTCTCGGACAATAAACTCGACGTTTTCCACTTCTCCCGTTCTGTTAGTAAATTGGCTATGAATCAATTGGTCTGTACGACCACTGAGTAAGACGTCTTCGACCATGTCACGTATGTTTGAACTTACGTTTACAGTCGTGACCTCTCCTGCTCTCGTTATCATCAGCGCATCGATTCGTGGGTGATCTGTGGTATACATGGCCACAGAATCGGTGACTTCGTCCATGCGTTCAGATATATGCAGGTACATGCCACCTAGACAGCCCCACAGATATTTACGTTCCATAGAACCTCCGGCAGATTTTACTTTAAACAAAAATGAAAGCAATCCGGAGAGTGTCCAGCAAAGGACACTCTCCATTTGAATGTTATTTGGACTTTGAATTGGATTTGAGTTTTAATTCCACCGCGGCTTAGCGAGATTAATCTTAAGAGAAATCTCTGACGGCTTTACGATCTTAACCAGAATAATGATAGTCATTAGAATGACTGCAATAATGTAAAATATTGGCTCCACATGGCTCACCTCCTTTGAAATACACGTGTAGATCAAAATTACGTAAGGTCTATCAGTTTAGTAATATATTTGTGTATTTTTGTCCAGTACGTAGAAATCAATTCTTACGAGAAGTAGCAATAATACACACAGTATTTCGGAGGACTTCGATATGTTCGAATCATTTCTTCTTCCTAATAAAGTCAACATGATCATCGATGGATCGTTCGGTAGTACAGGTAAAGGAGCTCTTGCTTGTAGAATAGCTATGGATGCTCCTATCGTACATCTGGCATGTAGCACTACTTCTCCAAATGCAGGACATACCTTTTACTGGAATGGCAAGAAACACGTCACCCATCTCATTCCAGTGGCAGCCATAATTCATGACAGATGCGGGGTATACTTCTCAGCAGATTCAGTCATCGATTATGATCTACTGATGAAGGAGATGGATGAGTTCAACATCGACGACGGCAGAGTATTTATTCATCCTCGTGCTGCCATCATCACACAGAAAGACAAAGAAGTAGAAGCTGCGCATGGTGGCATCGAGAAAATAGCATCTACTCAATCCGGATCTGGAGCAGCTAGAGCTGCCAAGATAATGCGTACTGGATTAGTAGCAGAGCACGACCCTAGACTCACTGAGTACGTTCGTAAGTACGACATTCGTCGTGATATTCAAGAGATCCCTGGTTACCGTGTAATGGTAGAAACTGGTCAAGGATTGGGACTGGATCTAAACCATGGTCTGAACTATCCTCACTGCACATCGAGATCGGTACTTCCTGCGACAATACTCGGTGAACTGGGATTACATCCCAAGTACTGTGGTAATGTCATCCTCAGTTTCCGTACGTTTCCTATTCGTGTGGGCAACCCTACACGTGATGGGATTGAAGTAGGTAACTCTGGGCCATTCTTCGATGACTCCGAAGAAATCACATTCGAAGATCTCGGAGTAGAAAAGGAATATACGACAGTCACAAAGAGAGTAATGCGTATTGCTACGTTTTCCAAGAGACAGTATCTCGAAGCGATTCGACTAATAGAACCTACTCATGTGTTCATGAATTTTGTGAACTACGTAGATTCTCTCATTGATCTCGGACTGACACACAAAGATCGACTTCCTGACTACATTGGACTGGGTCCTCTTCCCGAACAGATTCATGAGTGTCCTAGCCCATACGCAATTCTAGCTCCATTAGTCAGCAAAGAAAAGACAGAACAGTGGATTCGTTTTTGTGTAGAGAACATAGACGATCTCTACGCAATGAATAGTGATTCGCTGATGAAGAGAAATCATATCACTTCGGCGGGTAATACTGAACTGAGAAAATGTCTAGAAGAACATATTCGACTGAAGAAGTCTCTCGAGTGGTGGCTTAACAAAAAATAAATGGAGAGGAGGCCCGTGAGGACCTCCTACTCCTATTCTCATCGTCTGATATTCGTGTCGATATACACAGAAGACACGTCTGTTGCACTGTCTTTGAGACATGCGATGCCGAGTACGATATGATCTTTCATGAAGATCCCATCTTCAGTTTCTTGCGCAGCGACAAACGTCATACCACGTTCGTTCATTGCGCACGGACTGCTGAGTTCTTTTCTGTAGCTTACCACACGGTACCCGGGAATGGTTTCGTTTACTTGCTGAGATACCTTCTGCTGTACCACTGCAGAGACTTCGGTACTCGAAGAATGTCTGGTCATCGATATATCGTAGAGTACGATTGTGATAGGGATAAGAGGAAGCATGAACCAGAACCATTTGTCACTCTTGTCAGCCATCTTGAGCTCCTCTATTTCTCCATGTTAAAATTCGAATTGTAATAGTCTTCGACGTTTATCGATAGGCCGCAAGTCATGCAGTGCATCGTACCAGATGCAGAGTTTAGCCAACTCCACGAGTCGTAGCGTTCGCTTATGTAATTCCAGTTACCGTCGAACCCCTGTAGCGCATAGGTGGTAACTTCTTCGCCAAACTCTGCGAGGTATTCGGGACTGGACGTAGTGTACCCTATTTCCAGACTATTGCAGTGCGGACAGTACACACGATTGGCGTATCTGATCAGTATGTCGCCGTGACACGCGAGAGGCGCACAAAAACATACCAAATCTTTGCCACGTAACTCGTGCAGATAGTCTTTCGGGGAATGACTCATCTGCAGATACTCTTCATACTGAATGATAGAAGACATGCGCGAAAAAGGTACTTCTACCCCGTTTTTGTACTGAACTCGGAATGGGTTACCCCATTTAGATGGTCTACCGATGTAGACCATATTCTCCATGAGTCTCGGTACTTCTTTCTTATTCAAGACTCGCGGAAGTCTTCTTGTGTATCTTGTATCTTCCACGTATCGCTCCTTTTTTGTTTTTAGCAACTTATTGTTGCATGTACATGAAAGAAAACGTCGCATACTTGACTGGTTCGCCATGATCTTCATAGATAGCATCCAGCGCCGTGCGCGCTTTATCGTACCGGCTCATGCACAGTACTGACTGCGTCAGTAGATGTTTGGGATTCTGATACGGAATGAAAATGTACGCATTTGGGTTCATGGACATCTGTGGCATGTACATGTACCTGCGACCATCAGGACCTTCAGTACCCGGATGGAGCCGAGCGATGCTATCGGGTGAACTGATCTTGAAAGTGCGGCGTAGCTCGTTCTGGAACCTCGGAGTGAACTTGTACTCGTAAGTACCGTAGTACTGTCCTACGATATGTTCACTGAGAGGAATACCTGTGGCATCGTGCGGAATGTAGACGCATCTGACCATCGGGTTAGGTTTCCTATTCCCGAGCATTCCGCGATTGTTGGTGTACCACAGTTCAAGCTCTATCACATTGGGAGTATGTTCACGAATGGCATGAGCTTCTTGTAATGTCTTTTTGACCATTTCACTGGCATAAGCTCGTTCATAATTGGGAAGATTTACAAAAATGTCAATCAGCATGATTACTCCTATGTGACGTAGGTGGGGTCATATGACCCCACCTACGATTAATTGTTTACGCGCTGGGCCACAGAATACCGCGATTGTGGAAGGCTTGCTTCATCTTCGCGTAGTACTTGGACCGTCCCAGAAGGTACACCGCATCCGGCTCGGAGAGCTCCGCCCACTGTGCAGCAGACGTGATGCCCTTTTCGCGAAGGTATTTCGCAGTGTAGTGTTTCTTGTTCCGCAACTCCTTCAAGTCGAGAGCTCGGATAGTATCCAGAATCGAGATGTCTTTCGGATTTCTGGAACTGACTTCTTTCAACGCCTCGACCATCGTAACGAACTTGGTGGGTTCGGACGTAGCATTCTCTTCATCTTTCTGGCTATCCTGATCCAAGGGAATGGTCGGGAGGTCTGCGATCTTCTGTGCGACAGTTTCTGCTGCAGTTTCTGCTTCAGGTTTCACCCTACGAAACTTCCGTACGTTCTTGTCACCATGCTCATCCGCATAATCGCGCAGCCTGTAACGTACTGCGCGGAGTAGCGGCTTGAACTGAATGAACTTCTGCCAGTCGTCTACCTTATCGAAGTCTCTGTCCGTTTCGATCGGCATCGTTACGACGAGTTCCCTCATGTTCATAATGACCAGTTCGAATACGGTACTGCAGTTGGGTGTGGACATTATTTTGGCTACGCTCGCCAGAAGCACGTCCAGGTTAGCGAGATACTGTATAGTCGTGTCCAGAGAACTCGACTCCGCACGATCTTGCGTGAACGACGCTGTCAGGTCGCAGAGCGTGAGCATCGTCAGTACGAGCGGATTCGATTCAACTTTGCAGTATTTGCGTTGCAGCTTGGCTCGTATCTGCTCGTTTACTTGACGGCGCGGAAATACTGTACCGATCGAATCGAGTACTTCTTTCGCTTCGAGTCGAGTGAGTGGATCGACTTTGCGCATCACCGAGTCATACAAAGCAACGAGGCTGCGTTCAAGTGTTTTGACGTTAGCCTCTGTAGTCTTGCTAGCCAAGATGCACCGTAGTGCACCGAGTATTGACCGGAATATGCTTATCGGCATCCTTTCGAAGTTGTCCACAGTTTTCTGCAGATCATCAATCATCTCGACGATCGTGTCCAGACCGGAGTTCTTGTTGTTCTGGGTCGGCGTATGGTCGTACAACCCAAATGCACTGCGATCTATTCTGGGATCGAAGTCGCGGTCAGCTTTGTCATGCGTTCTGATCCGATCCTCGAAATGCAGGAGCGTGCCGGGGTTCTGCCTGCGATACGTGTCAAGATAGTTCAGGAAGTCTTTCCTGTATATTCGGATAGTGCACGCACTACTCGAATATTTCCTACCCCCGTAAGATTCAAGTAGATATATAGACGCATCGAGCGTGTACTTGTCGACTGCCACAACGAATTCGCGTCCGTTTACGCAAATCAGTTTGCTACAACAATCGCTGGGTCTACTATTTCTACGAGTATGACAGGGGGAGAAGTAACGGGACAGATCGGTGTCATGCACGGTGCCCGTCTTTTCGCACTGCTCGAAGTAGAGTCGCAGAAGTCCTTCGTCATCCTCCATAATGCAATCGAACAAGTTTCGTCCGTAGCCGGACACGCGTTTGAACATACGGATAGCAAGACAATTGTCGTCCGTGATGATGCGATCGAAGTAATCCTCGACATCGCGCTGCGAGATGACCTCGTGCGAGTGGGGAGCATCGTCATTCATCGAAATACCCACATACGTACAACCTCCAGCCTGAGACACTGTAAACATTTCACCGGTACGTACGTCCTGATATTTGATGGCAGGTTGTGGCGACGGTGATCTGTGCATGCCAGACGCAGTATGGGCTGAGAGCGTCGTGTAGCCGATCCATATGCCGTCAAGCAAGCTGTGCTCGTAAAACTGCTGAACGAATGCATCTACTGCGCGTTCGAAAATACCCTTCCGCACCCGTTCGTCGTTGGTGACGGAATCGTACTTTTCTTGGTCGGTCCTGGCTTCGTACTTACGAGTGCGCTCACCGATCTGTTGCAACAGACTGATCGCGACATTCGCAGCATTGCGGTTATTCCACGTGGTTTCGCGCATATACCGCATCCAGTGCTCTTGTGGGAGTGGAGCTATGTATGATTTGATGCCATTTCCGTCACATAGACCGATGTACAACGTGTTGTCTGTACCCACTGCGATGATGCATTCTCCGCACCACGGAAGGGTCATGGGAAAAGTCACCATATGCGCGTCTTTTGAAGAAATAGATCCGTCACTGTTTCTCAAAGCCACACGAAAGACTGTGGCTTCATCAAACACGACCAGATCAGAATTCTTCCCCAGTACCCACACGAGACAGTCCAGCGCATCACTCCACTCGAAATTGTTAAACATTTTGTTCTCCGTATAGTTAGGGTTACAAATAGTGACGAGGTACCTTGAGAGTACCTCGTCACTGGGTGTCAGCTTTCAGTTAGTCTTCTTCTACGAAGATTTCTTCGGAGTTCACTTCGTCACACTCGGTGTACCCGAGTGATTCGATGAGCTGGACGATGGATTCACTCATCATCACAGAGTCTCCATCGTCAGGGTCGGTTACGTATTGGACGTACGTGGTACGATCTCCGTCGGGGTGGGTGTACACCGCATCTAGCACATTTCCGTCGCTGTGCTTGGTGTAGATGTGGACAGCAGGGAAATCGCTTGCGGTCAGATTTTCTTCGGTTTTTCCGTCGTCGAGCATTTGAGTACCTCTCTATATTGAACTAATCTTCAGTGCATTCCACCGGGTTAATCATGTACATGACTCGTTTTCCGAGTGCTTTTGCGTAGTGCAGTTCATCACATGTCGACAGGCCGATGCGGAGCTCGGGGTTGACGATAAACACAGCATCGCACAGTTCGATCTTCTTGAAGTGAAGCCGATCGAGACTCTTCTTAACCGGTCCGGACATGTCGATGTCGCCACGATGTCCGAACACTCGACCTGTACTGAGAGTGATCACTCCATTGAGTGTAAGGCACTTCTCAATGAGGTCGAAGTCTTCGTAGTACTTGGTGGACCCGCAGAGCAGTACGACCGGATTCGGATTGTTGTCAAGGAGATCGGTCATTTCCAGCCGGTTGCGTACCAGCAGGTCGAACTGCTCGATGAGATTCGCCTCATGCTGTTCTGATACCGTACGAGGAGGCGTGAACCGGAATTCGACAGGGATGGATTCTTGTGGGAGATTCCCGAACGTGAAGACAGCTTTCCCTTGTTCCGTATGAACCGTGATCAGGAGATTTTTCAGATCAATACCCTTGACCCACTTCGAGGAGTGCGTGACTCGTTCGCAGTCTTGTTGCATCGAATCGATGTTGAAGTCGTCATTGCAGATATCGAAATCGTAGTATTCGATACCGTCTGTTGTACTGTGAGCTACTGTACGATCTTTGTACCGCCACAGGAACTGACGCATGACCATGTCGTGTTTGTGATTGGAAGTATAGTACACACGAACAAGAAAACGCGAACCCATGATTTACTCCTCACCAGTTACATGGACTAAGTCTACAGGGCCATCCGCACGTAGTGCGCATCTGGTAAATTCCGCGGACCATACACGGAATCGCGATGGATCCATATCCAGATGCATTGGTAGATACTTAGAAGCTTCACCGAATGTCCAGACTTTGTATTTTGCAACACTATCTACAACATCAGTATACTCCAAATATATTCGCAATGCAGACGCTGGTATCTTTTCGACGATTTCAGTTCTGATCTTTTCTAGTATTTCTTCTGGTAACTTAGTGCACTCTCCACGAAAAATTACTAAGAGATTATATTCACAGTACTCCATACTGTAGAATGTAGTCAGAAATTCACGTATCACACTGGAGAAAAGCGTGGACGTGTGACCTATAACTTTCAACATGATTAAAATCCCTCCGAGATGATGTACTCAGGATGAAGAGCACACATCAAAGTCGTAATATATACATGAATCTATACTGAGTTATTAATCTCCAGGGTACCACATGGTACCCTGGAGAAATGTCGTGTGTTTACTTATCTTCTTCGCCAAGCGGGACTGCGCTGGTCTCGTACGTGTTACGCATCGAGAACTCCTGAACCTTGCCCTTGTTCCATCTACTGACAGGAGTATAGAAACCTACCACACGAGAGTAGATCTCAGTATCTCCACCGCATTTGGGACACGAATCCTGTACTCCCTTCAGATATCCGTGATTGGCACACACGGAATAGTTGGGAGAGATCGTGAAGTACGGGATACGATAGCTGGAGCAGAGCTTTCGTACCAAGTTCTTCACAACAGTAGGATCCTTTACGGCTTCTCCGAGCATGACGTGCATCACGGTACCGCCAGTGTACAGTGTCTGCAAATCGTCTTGGTTGTCGCAGACTTCCACGATATCCGTGGTCGCATTGACAGGAACCTGTGTGGAGTTGGTGTAGAAAGGATCTGCACCGCATACACAACTGGATGCCGTGATAATGTCAGGGTATTGGTCCTGATCAAGCTTAGCCAAACGATAGCTTACACCTTCTGCAGGAGTAGCTTCGAGGTTGAACGGATACCCTGTCTCTTCTGCGTACTTCTGGCAACGCTCGCGCATCATCGTCAGTACTTCGATCATGAGATCCTTCCCTTCATCATCCATGATGGACTTGCCAAGAAGGTTGAGACATGCCTCGTTACCACCGACTATCCCAATGGTAGAGAAGTGGTTGTACATGTACTCTTTCTTTCCCTTGACATTCTCAGCCACCATCGCGACATCTTCAAGATACCGTCTGGTGTAGGGGTACAGCCCAAGGGTCACGTTCTTCTCGACAAACTCTCGCTTCAGAGTCAAGATCTCTCGGGCCATTTCCATTCCATCGATGATTGCTTCGAAGAACTTGGATTTGTCACCCTTTGCGTTGTAAGCCATGGCAGGCAGGTTGAGAGTGACGACACCGATGGAACCAGTCAAAGGATTGGCACCAAATTGACCACCACCACGACGACGTAACGTCGTAAGATCGAGTTGCAGTCTGCAGTTGTGCGTCACGAGACCACCGGGCTCCAGATCGAACAAGTGGTCTTCCGTACCAACTTCGATGCAGTAAGCGTAAGGATGAATCTTGCCCAGAATTTCCTTGTGGGTGATCTTTGCAAACACGTAACCATCCTGAGCAAAGCAGTCGTCAGGACATCCCACGTTTTCCCGAGTAGATTCACTGTAAGGCAGGTATTCCCCGACTCTCAACGACCGAGCTGTGGACTTTTTCATAGGTCCAAGACCGTCAGTACGGAACGGTTGGTGATGGCCGCCCTCGAATATGACTCCATCAGGATCGAGTACAGTCCTGATACGTACAAACGTCTCCGCAGCATGTACAGAAACGCCAGTCACAGGTATCTCTTTACCCTTGTGCATCACGTACACTTCGGACTTATCCATCTTGTTCGCTAAGAAGGAGTACACTGCGTAGATGGTCATGTTCATCCATGAACCATTTATCTTGACATGAATCTTTTCTTCGGGGTGAAGCGGACACATGGACCGTACGTCTTCCGGATTGAGATCCGAATTCACGTAGTTGGTAAAGTAGGGTGCCCCGTACATCGCAGTCAGCTTCCAAAGAGGTTCGAGAACTTCGTTGTCCCAGTCGAAATCCTTGGTGATGCTGTATGTAGGAATGGGGAAAGAGAACTGGCGCCCAGATGCATCGCCTTCAATCATGACTTCGCAAAGTGCACGATTGAAAATATTCATTTCTTCTTGGAACTCACCGTAAGTGTAGTCGGTAAATTCACCACCACGAATGACTGGTTCATCTTTCATGTACCGAGGTACAGTCAAGTCCATTGTGATATTTGTAAACGGAGAGTTTCCCGTGATGAACGGTGTACCGTCTTCAGCTCTGCAGATGAATGTGCCAGTATCCGTCGTAGGACACCAAACCACACCCTCATAATCCACGACTTCTGTTCTTGTCGTAGCGATCGGCTTCTTGTATACAGACACTGTGTCGGTACAAGACAGACGACGATTTCTTGTAGAACCGTATCCAGACAGCACCAGCAGAGTTTGTATGCATTCTGCCATGTAGTCATTTTTCTTGGCTATCCGAATACGTCCACTTTCTTCGATCGTGCCGTCGGCAAGAATCATTGTATCCAGCAACACATGAATCTGATCCACTGATGCGTTGTTCATGAAGTGCAGCGGAATTGCCTCACGACATCCGGCAGTGTAGTCGAGTATCATTCGGGCAAGATCACCCTTGACGTCAAATCTGTACACTTCATCTCCATAGCCACCACCACCAGCAGGAGCTGCATACCAATCGGCATTGAGTCTGGTAAGTAGACGAGCAATTTCGTGAGCGTACTTTTTGGGAGATTGATAGATACGAATGCGTGTGCCATGATTGTCCATGTGAGCATCAGTAAGCGCCCAACCGAGCAGACGGATCTCATCATCTGTCATGTCCACGCCTTGACGATTCACGTGACCCGCCAGAGGAATATCGATTGGAGTGTCGTACTTCTCGTATATATCACCAGAAGTCTCGATCACGTATTTGTTGGAGTTGAACTTGCGACGGATCGTCCTGTGATTGGGGGTCGTCATCATCTTCAACTTACGACCAGTAAACTGGATCATCTCCCCACGATACTCGTACGTATTCACGTGAGTAAGTACATCCAACCGGATCTGCCCAGTATTCACATCAAAGACGTAAATTTCGTCACCTGGCTGCAGTTCGTGATGGTACTTCCAACCTTCAGGAGTGAGACACGTGTATGTATCAGGTACGCACTGGAATCCGACACGTGTTTTGGTAGTCATGTTGTGGAAAAATGTCTGAAGAGCTTTCTTCACTTCACGGTACGAAAGCTTGTCAAACCTGATGAACGGAGCGAGGTAGGTATCGAAGTTACTGAATGCCTGTGCACCCGCAGCTTCTCCTTGAAGTGTGAAAAGGAAGTTCCAGCACTGTCCCAGTATCTGTTGGAAATGCTTTGCTGGCTTGGAGTCATTGGATCCTTCGACCCCGCTGAATCCGACAAGGAGAAGTTGTCTCAAATCCCAGCCGCAGCAGTACGGTGCAAGAAGATTGAGGTCATGTACGTGGATCGTACCCTTATTATGAGCTTCACGCACATCAGGCGGGAATATCTTTGCCAACCAATACGCACTCATCGCCTTGGCTGTCACATACTGGTTAAGACCCTGAAGAGAGAAGTCCATGTTTGAGTTTTCTTTGATGGACCATTCGCACTTTCCAAGATATTCATCTACGAGGTCGGTCAAAGTGGAGATTTTGAACGCACGACCGTCGGCACGATGCTGACGGTAAATGATGTACTTCTTTGCTGTCAGGTAGTGATCATTCATCATCAGAACTCGTTCGACTTCGTCCTGAATCGTTTCGACTCCTACCTTACCATCAACGGATGCTTCCGACAGAGCGAGCAGCACTTTGGCGGTACATGACGCGGCATCAACCGGTTCACCGGATGCATGTGCGGCCTTGGAAATGGCCACAGAGATTTTGTTTGCATCAAAAGGTACTTCAGTTTTACCATCACGCTTTACCGTACAAATGAGTGTGTGCATGAATAACTCCATTATGATTTTCTGATAGATATCCTTACGGACATACCATACACGTCGATTTTATATCTTACCAAAAAATAAATAATACCTCGAATTTTAGTGAGTGGTACCTAGTGGGTCTAGGTACCACTCGTTGTTATTTTCATCCATTGCTAGTGGCAGTAGCAATAGACGTTTTGTTACATGCGCCTACTTTGTACCGCGCGCACACGTCCATTTCGTGCACCGAGATAGAATATCTTTTCTTCTATCTCTAGTAGAATCAAAGCATTGAGAGACATGGCAGTAATCATTTTGGTGATGGTCGAGAAGCCTACATGAGAAGGAATATCAATCGAGGCGTAGATGTGACCATCTTGTCCGAGGAGATCGAGGTGATGCTGAAATGGTTGTGCTGATCCCTTAACGAATACCAGTCTGAGTTTCTCCTTGCTGGTAGTTTGCGTGACTATCGCCGCAGTGCGGTTCAAGTCACGTAGTACATCTGTGAGTGAATTAATGTTTGCCTCCAATTTTGAATAGGTTTATCAATGTAGTAATATATACTTCATTGACACACGAATACACTGAAATACTATGACGCACATCCTTGGCTGGGTGGAAAGACGATGGGTGGGTCCTCATCGTTGTGGCGTGTGGAAGTGGAGTTCTCCGTACTGGGTGGGGTCCGCGTTGGACCCCACCTACAAAAAAATATGTCCGCATTTGTAAATCCCTTGGTAGGGATAGAAGGTTTCCCTCCTATCCCTTACCAAGAAAGTTCACCCTGCCACTCTACGAAAGTGGCGGCAGTTTCGACATTAGCGGTACGATGATACGCACCGCACACTTGCGCGATGCGGCAAGTGGTGTAGGACAGCAGCTGGCGAGCTTCTTCCTGCGTAAGTATTTCCGAGTACATGCGGCCATCGATGACGATGGTGACCACGTACTGGCCAGCCTGCCGGACGACCCGAGCGGTGTAAGTGATAACGCGATTGGCTGCCCGATAAGCAGCGTCCAGAACCTGAGAAGCCATGCGGCTGAAAATGCGATTGATAGCGCGGTACATGATTCGACTCCTGTGAAGTTTGTTTGTGGTGATTCACAGAAGTAATGTATATGCGAATTAGAATGAATGACATATCTCAGAGTAGGGCATTTGCCCTACTCTGAGTGTTGTGACTGGAAATACTTGATGAGTACCGCACGGAGTGTTTTTGTTATTCTGATCTTCGCTTCAGTGTATCTCATTTGTATATCTATTTGGTGCAGTCTGGCTGTGTCTTCAGTAGCTCGACACTTATGTTTTCTAAGTGTCTCGTACTGATCCTCTAGCTTTTCTATTTCATCACGCATTTCCGTTACAGTAGTGTCATTTGTAGGAAGTAGTCTGGGATTCTTTACGCCTACCTGACTTTCATTCCATGACAGAATGTGGCAGCATCTCTTTGCACGGAAAGATGCGATACGTTTTATTCTTTGTTCTTGTTCTGACTGACAACGATTACTGACAATCATTGTTCTTAATTCTGTCATTTCTTGTTCGATTGCGTTATCGTACCACGCCATACCTTCCAGCATTACGTAGTACTGGTCATCATTACTTCCTTTTATATCTAGCATAGATGATCCTTTCCCAGGTAAAACTTTGTAACTGAATGCACCAAATAAGATAAGTACGACACAGACCCCAGAGAGTAGGAACATTTCGAACATGAGTAGTGTATCTCCCAAAAGTGAATAAAGTCCTACACATGTGATGATCCGAAGAAGATGAGGCCCCGAAGAGCCCCATCTTCTTTTTAGTAAATGTTTGCGTAGCATATCACCGATTCGATCCTGAACCACTCTCTCCGAATTTCGTCACACGTTTGCGGTTTGAACTGGTTGTTCTCCGCTGCATATTTGTGACCTAACTGATCGGGTGTCGGAATCTCTTCAGCCAGTATTTGCGTACTGAATGATTTGAGTGAGAAGAATTTCTTCAGATTACCTGTGTATGGTTTACTACCTTTCTGGGAGAGAAGGTTGATAAACCCAAGTAACTTGGATTTGTTCTTGCTGCTACATGGTGCACCGGTCATTGCGTACCACATGGTAACCATACCGGTATTCCATTTGTTACGCTCGAGAACCGCAGCTGCTGCTTTCTTTGCAGAAAAAGACCTGAATATCTTCGAGTATAGCAATGCGGAACAGAAGTTGCTATGAATCGTGAACCACGAGACAAGACAAACTCGTCCGGGGAAAATCGAAACATCCGCAGGGTTGAGTATCAGCATCGGTGCGAAGATGACTCTCGCGAACAGAGCAAGATATTTGTAGACTTTCTGGTTTGTCACTGCGTAGCCCAGATGCAGCCACGTGATGTACCGCATCATTTCACCGGAAAATCCAAACATGCTGTACACATATCCACGAGCTTCTTTGGGTGTCACGTCATGTGTTTCCCATTTAGCGTTCGCAAATTGCATCCAGCGTTTCTTACTACCATTAGGTCCTTTTACACTGAACGCAGTCGTGTTGTACAACGCTCGAAGTTTTTCTCGGAAGCAGGGACAAATCGATGTCCCTTCTCTCGCTAAATAATGGTACAGCCAAGCGTTGAATCCTACAAGCATGTCACCAGAAAACGCGACTGTATTGTGTCTTTCGGGGTGTCCTACAGGAAACCGTCCAATGCACCCATTTTCACCTACGTAACTCTCGATATGTGTGTGCAATTTCTTCAGATAGTCAGCAATTGACTCAAATGTTCTGGATGGGGTAACACTGTATCCAGTAGAAGTCCAGAGAAGTGTCCAATTACGACTGATAGATGCATACAGTAGTCCGAGCCACTTAAATGCGTCGCCATCGTTGACTATCTTGGTGTAGTCATACGAACAGACAATGTCTTTCACTCGGTTTTCGGTGAGAGTTACACCATTCTTAGCAAACTCAGTACACTTTTCCTTGACTACAGTATCTTTGACACTGGGCCACCAAAGAAACCGTGATACTAGTCCGATAAGTATTTTGATCGGCTGAAGAAATATTGCATCTATCAGCATCACCACCACAATCTGAAGAAGTACAAGAGGGTACATGAGCCACTCCTTTAAGAGAGATACAAATTACCGATCATCTCCGTTACCTTTGAGAACGTCGCGCTTCTTTCTGTCAGTGAGCTTGTCCATATTGTTCTCAATGAGGTCATCTACGGTAGTACCTAACTGATCAGCCAGCGCGGTTAAATACCAAAGTACATCACCCATTTCCTTGAAGATTTTTTCTTTATCTTCAGGATGAATCTGGTCTATTCCTGAGTACTTTTTCTTATCACCACGAAACACACGTTTTATTGCACCTGCGACCTCGCCAGCTTCACTCACAAGTCCGAGTGACAGATATTCCAGTGTGTGGTCTTTGTCGTACACTGACGTGGTTTTGGTGAACTGACGATATTTCGACAGCAGATTACGGCCATGGTCACTGAACTTAGAAAAGATTTTGAGCACGTTACTACTCCGGTTCATTATAGAGTCTGATTGAGCCTTGATTGGCGGGATCTATTTCGTAAATGAATGCTCTCTTTTTGTGGGCATAACTAAGGCAAGCTGCAGTCCCTCCGACATCCACCCCATCGCAGTGCATCGCGATCAGCATTGATGAGTGATCCACCATCCACGCATTTCTGGCATGCATCTTCCATGCTGCGTATGGATCTGGATTAACATCTACGATGAGATCTGCTTGACTACAAAGCCAATGGAATTTCTCGCGAATAGCTAGCGGCCAACGGATATCCTGCGAAGGGAATGGTTTCGCGATGATCAGCATGACATCATCAACGAGTTCTTTAAGTTTCAGTACTTCCAGTGCAAACCACTGATCTGTACCAGTAGCTCCACCGGAAATGAATATGTTCTTCCCGTAGCGGCGGTGGGCTACGTCTATTGCGTCCCTCAGCATCCTGCGAATGTTGTACTCGATATCACCTTCTTGAAGATTGGAAAACTCTTCGTTTTTTACAAATCGGTGACCGGTACAAGCCACCATCTGTTGTCGATATATTTTCAAGTTTTCGGAGTCGTTGAACAGGTGAATTTTCATGAGATTTAAACTCCAAACGATTAATGTTCTTTAGTGCTATGACATAATGCACATACGCAAAAAAATATACAGAGAGAAGCCGCAGGGCTTCTCTCTGGCTTTACATCGCAGTTATAATCTTGGAACCATCTCCACCTGCTCCGCCGTTGTACTGGCCGTTTATCCCACCAGCTCCTCCTGCCACACTGACGCGGTCCGGATTGAATAATTGTCCACCGCATGCGATAACGACAATCCCGCCTCCTGATCCTCCACCAGAAGCAGTTTCTCCTCGACCGCCGGAACAGCCACAAGATTCAATCGCTCCGGAATTACCGATGAGAATATTGCCTTCTACAAATAAGATCAGTAGTCCGCCAGTACCAATAGACCCACTGACACCTGTACCTCCGTTGACGGAATGAGGCGCGCCTCCAGGGTTACCAGCACCGCCACCAGATGCACGAGTCAATCCATTTCCGCTAGGTATCGATACTCTACCAGCACCACCGGCGCCACCTTCTTCTGCTGCGTTGTACCCATTCACAGAGTTGGTTACGTTACAGCATCCGCCGCCTCCAGCCCCACCAGAGAAAGATGTACCAGATGCACCTCTTCCTGACGTAACGGTACCACCATGTGAAGAAAACGCACAACCAGAACCTCCACCTCCGGAACCATTGAGAATACTTTCACCATTATTACCCGGAAGAATTTGATACTTGCCAGTACCGCTTGTGGTAGCAATTCTCGCAGCACCTCCTAATCCACCAATCTTCGAGATGGTTAGGATATTCCGATATCTGGAGAAGATGTCAGTCTCATCGAAAAATACAGATCTTTTGTACTTATCGATTCCTACGTATTTACCACTTCCTTGACAGCCTCTGGCAGTCATGGAGAGGGTACCTTCTACAGTGAGATCTCCTTTTACATAAAGGAAGAGTCCTTTGCACCGGTTTGTAGGACGTACGATGTGCCCCAGATTTATCTTCATCGATAGAAAAGATTTTACAACAGGGTCTCCGTCGATGATAGAAGAAAACTCGTCGTTACTAGTGACACCGGTAGATACAAAGTGTGCAGTAGGTTCCGGAAAAGAAAATACTCTTTCTGCTTGTGAAAGATCGGGATACCTGACTTCCTCAATAATCTTTCTTCCGGCATCCGGTAACTCCATCAGCAGCATAGTGATACTCCTTTAAGAAAAATGAATCGCACGTCCATATGATTGAAATGAGGGTACCCCGAAAGGTACCCTCATTTTCATAAGGTTCTTCTCACGAATTGTAGACCTTTTCTGCTGTATATCTTGGCGCGAGTAGCGAAGTGTGCATTATGTCTGCTCAGGCATCCATTATACGCATCAACGAACTCGGGTGTATTTCCACTTGCGAGCTTTCTGAGTCGGCCAAGTCTCTGTTCTGTCTCTGGTTCGCTACTGTCTGAGTCGAGTCGGATGGCAGTCCGTAGAAGAGGAATGTCAGTACCTGTTCCACATGACTTTGGAGTACTGACTATGATGTCAGACTCGTACTTGTTGGACTCAGGATCTTTACCGACCGCAGTGTTGACTACCATATCTGGATATTCGTGACGCAAATAGTCTCTGAGAAGTTCGCACAGTTTTACTGTGGCGCAAAAGATGAGCAACTTCTCTCCAGGATCTTTCAACTTCAAATAATGCTGCTGTATGATCGGCTGCAACACTTCTCGTATGAACCGCTGACGAACACGTGGATTGTTCGACAAATACAGCTCGTACTTTGCTTGGGAGTAACCTTTGAAGGTGTTAAACATGGACTCCCTCGGTATATCCATACCGTATGCATATCCTGTGATGTTTACATACTTTTCGTATTCTTCACCACCGATAGTCATGTCAGCAGGATAGACAAGCTCAAATATTGCTTGTTCGCTCTTTTTATTTCTTTTCGGGGTAGCCGACAGATACAGATTGTTCTGTATATTTGACATCAGGTCTATTGTATTCAGCGCATGGAAACTACGATGGTACTCGTCAAATAACTTGACACCAATACCAAAGTAGCGTTGAAAATCGAGCCAAGTGGGGCAGTTGGTGTACGTATCTCCACCAAGTGCAAATACTCTCAGTGTGTCGAGCGATGCGATAAAAACTTTGGGCTTGATCTCGGACCCCATGATTCGAATAACCGAACCAGATCCTTTCAGTGTATATACTTCATCGTCAGTGAGTGCCAGTTGTTCTTTTACTGCAGATTCCCACTGCTCGAGGAGACCGTCTGCAATCACCATAGAGCATTGCTTTAACCGACTGATAGTCGCACTAGCGCAGAATGTCTTACCCTTACCGGTCTGCAAGTCAGATCCACGCATGTGTTTGGTTGTATCACTCAGATGGTCTACAATCCTCTTCTGATAATCTCGAACTTCCCACCCATCAGCAAGCGCGATGTCAATACTTCTAGGTGTAACTGTCTCTCCTTTGACTACCTCACACGGTATTCTTTGTGCACTCAACGTATCCGTTACTAACGATAGTGCATTGCGAGGTAGTCTCATTTCCTGGTTCAATCGATCGAAGATGTAGTAGCGGTTTCGTAGAAGCCATTTGCGTGAATGGTACTCAAACTCCATCTCACGAAATTTGTCTAAGACTCGACGTATATCCCCGCCACCGCTCAGATCCCCGTAATGGTTACAAGGGATTGCGATATATGTGGGACACACAGCAATGCGCAGAGACTCCATTAGAAATCCTCAGGTTCAGAGGGTTTTTGTGTTATATGATTTATATACCGTGTGAACATATACCGAGGGTAGGCCCTGAGTGGGGTCTACCCTCAGTTTGAATCAGATGGGTCGGCTAGGAACAACAACATCGAGTAGCTCGGATATTCTGTCGAGCAGCTCGGTGACTGTCTGTATCGAAAAATAAGGATGGACCGCACCATCGTGCGTAGCCAGTCCTCTTTTACGATAGCTGACGTACGTATTCCATTGCGTGGAGAGTTGCGAGAACTCAAGCATTTCTGCTTCGGTCATTTCCGGCATCGGTATATTCGAGGAGATCGGATAGAGCTGAGCAGGTATCTCGTATATCCGAAGTCCTAGTTGCATCGTCACAGGACCGGTTGCAGTCTCATCCACGATGCCGGCTTCCTTAAGTTCTTCGTCGGTCGCCTGCACATCCTCGTTCCACCGAACCCCGTGATAAACACCGGTACGAGGATCCGTGATAGGATCATTGAGCAAGTCCCCGGAAGGACCTGTGTGAATTGTCATTCCCGGGATCAACTCCAGATCGGTGAGTTCAAGATCTGCCAAATTGTCACTTGGCTGAGTGTCAGGCTTGATAACTTCACCGTTTTCATCAAGCTCTTCGAACTGAAGCGTGTACGGCATGACGTTCTACCTCTTGAGACCGTTTACGCCCCACTGGAGAAGAAATCCAAGATATTCCCACACCTTATTGAGCGCGGCTTCGTGGCAGACCACTCGACCGATCTCTTCGTCAAACTTACGATCGTTCACGCTGGTGGAGCCATTTGTGATGACGAATCCGTTGGCGAGAACCGCAGTCGATACCAGATTGCGCTTCACATGTTCCCCATTGTACGTAACCTGCTTCAGCTCGGAAGATTCATCGAGAATGAAGTTCTCGATATCTGCGTGGCGAATACCGAGTTCATCACGTTCGGCTTCTTCCGGAGTCGTCTCCAGTTCGATGTATCTGGACTCCTTTGCTTCTTTGGGGATCCATGACACATAGCCATCAGGGTAGGTGACAGAAAAACCCTCGGCACCTGAGGTGGGGTGGTTCTTGGGTTCCATCACCACGAGATTGACACCGAGACAATACTTTTTGGACATGGCAGAATCTCCTTCGATTAAGGAGGGGTAAGTGGTTTACCCCTCCATGTTAACTATCGTTTCCAGTCACCACATATACCGTAGTTTCTGTCAAACACACCTTGAGATCTCGGGATGAGATACATCTTGGGGTCTGCGAATCTACGTTTGTGCTCTTCGAATGAGAACTGACCCGAGTAGTTGCGATTATGTATCACGTCTTTTGAACTGGCAAAAGTTACGCGATTCAAATCATCGACCACAGGTATGTCCCAGTCATCTACTCCACCGACCATGTGAGCACGCAACATGATCTCGAGATGCATGATATTGACTTTGGGTACCTTCGACCATACCAGTTCGGCAAAGTGATTGAGCGCTTTATCGAACGAAGTATAGTTGGAGAGGATTTTGCTCTCAAGGAACTTGATGATCGACAAAACGTACGCATACGTGGAGTCATTCACGATCGCAGCTCGAAGAACTGGTAGATCGGGAATACCCTCCATGGGGATCCAGAGCACGTTATCATCGAGTTCAAGTTCGGTGTAATGATCCTTCATGTACAGGAGGAACTCCATCGAGAAGAATGGCTTTTGGCCTTCGACTACGAGCGGAACCTCGGAAATTATTCCTTCTGCATCTTTCACGAGAAGCGAAGAGATACTACTGAATCGTTCCTCAGAGATTGTAGTCTCTTCGGTAAGCTCGAGTAGGTCTGTCTGCGCTCCATACATGTCTTCGGTGTACACACCGAGTTTCCAATTTCCACTCTTTCTGAACTGAGGAGTTAGGTTTATTCCGTGTGCGGTCCTGACGAACAAATGCAGGGCTTCGTTAGGTACGACATATACCTGCGACAAAGTTCGAATCAGGTGCTTGGTGGACAGGATCATCTGCGAAATCTGCGAGACTGTTTCAGCTGCAGAGTTGATGCCGATGTTGATACCATCACTCTCGTCATAGTCGAAACCACACAAGAACTTAGGATACTTCACAGTGAAGCCACTGACCGAAATGTTTCTGAGCAGCAAGCCACCGCATACTGCACATACTCCATCTGTGTGACGGCATCCACCGACTGTCACCATATCGACATTACTGTCGACGAACTGGCCGATGTTCCTGTGTGTGAGAGGCACAAAACTTCCATCGTTCTGACGGATGAACTTGCCGATATAGTTCTTAGCGTTACTGGCTGAGATGTGCTGCACAATCGTCTTGTGTGCACCACAATCGGTGTAGTACGTTTTGCGCAATGCGGATACGAGAATGTGTGCTTTGCGTCCCCAGTACTGTGAAGTCTGGATAGCTTCGTGGTTCATCGATGCAGCTTTTCTACCTGCTTGCTGCTCGATCGCCATGTCTACGATATCTCGCATACCTGAGGCTGCAGATCCGTAGACTGGACGCTGGATTACTCGGTCGTTGATTTCTGTACGAAGACCAAGCGCAAGTAGACTTTGTTGGAGCTGGTTAGGATTCAACAATCCTGCCTGCTGCCAGTAGAGGAGTGCCTGATTTTTGACAGCTCCTCTGGTACTAAGTACTTTGCATAACTTGTCTCGAGCGGAGGTGATGCTCTGCTCAACCAAGTTGGTACCGAACCTCGTGTCCAGATTGACTCCATCGATTATGGTCTTGACTACTGGATCATCGATGATCTCAGCCAAGTCCACGATGGATATGCTGCACTGATGCTCTGCGAGTTCGGTTGTACCAAACTCGTCGATGTAGTTCGTAGCTTCCCAAATATACTGAGCGAATGTGTCCAGTTCAGTATCTGGTGCTGTCAGATAGTATTCGGTATACACCATGGTGAGTAGGTGCTGCCAAACACTTTTGCTAAACGACTTGAAGTCGAAAAAGTGCGCTTGTCTTACTGGTATTCCCAGTTTACGGTAGATTTCCCAAATGGGGAGATGTATGACTACTTGCTGAACGAGGTGGTCACGTACGCCATCGACGAAATCTACATCAACCCATCCTTGAGGGTTTCTGTCGCGTTCGACTATGCGTTTAGCCATCTCGTACGTCATGTCTTCTTGACGAATAATCATCTGCGGAACCTCGCTTCTTCGTCCTTACGGAGCATCGTGTTTTCCGGAGAAATATCGATACCGCAAGTGGCTAGCATGTGACGAGATATTGTACCCATGACGTTGTGTCGTGAGATCAACTCATCATTCATGTCTAGCCAATCCAACCTTGTAGGTTTGGATGACGTGAGAAGTTGAAAAGCCAGTTCGTCTGTTGCGGTCGGAGAGTTAGCATAAAGCGACAGAAGCCGGTATGCCAGCTTATTACCGAGCGCCATAGCAAGATTTCGATTTTCGTCTTCTCCTATCCTGATAGGTACCAGACCAAGAGGAGATTGCGCCTTTGCTTTCGATCGTACGGGTGCCCCGATCTGGTTGACGTAAGTCATACCACACGATCTGGCATGCGGAATTTTGCAGAGGATGTAGATATACTTTTTGGCAATCATCACCGGGCGATATGTGTGCACCCGACGAATAACTTCAGGATCACCACCACTTCTGAATCTCAACAGATCGAAGCTGACAGGAGTGGGTATTGCCTGATACTTATTCTGCATGAATAGTACCCAGCTAGGACGCAATCGATCTAGTCCAGGAGGTGCCACGATTACCGGCCACCCACGACGATCCAGCTCACGAAGATACGTATATACCCTACGAGGAGTCTCTACGTTATTTGCAACGATGTCAGCGAATGACGGGTTGACGTCAGCATAGAACTCGATCAGTCCATCCATGCGCTGACGCTCTTCATACGCTTCACGTGAGTACTTTGCCAGTACCCGATTGGCGATGAAGTTGATGTGCTGTTCGTAGAGCTGACCGTAGTTCATACGGTTGATAGGTGTCTCCGAAGAGATCACGATATCTGCTACGTTACCGTACCCATCCACCGGCATGTGCTTCTTCGGTACGATTGCACTGATGACGCCTTTGGCGCCTTCTCGTCCAGAAGTCTTGTGGCCGAGAGATACAGTGTTGTCATACTTGTAAGTGATCACCATGCGGATAAACTTGATCTGTTCTCCTTTAAAGGAGAACTTGGGTGCAGTTCGCAGAGGAGTCCTGGATCTGTCTTCAGAGTTACCTGCGGCAGCCAGTATGCTCATCGATCTGGTGACCAGAGATACAAACTCAGGTGCAGGATCGCGTCCTTTCTTGACGCATTCCGAGTGATATACGTCAACCACCTTGCGATGGAAGTCGAGACCATTCGAGATGTACTTGTCAAGCTGAGCGAACATGTGCGGAGGTGTCTTGTACTGAGGAGATCTGCCACTTCCGTTGCGGAATACATCAATGTCGATGATGACCGCTCCAGCTTCTGCAAACTTGACTTCGTCGTGCGGATGTTGTGGCTGGCACAGTGCACGATCTGTCATGTCACCGATCATCGATGCATCATCCACTGTACGGAATGCGCAAATGATTCCATCGTCACGTACACGTTCGTGCAGATCTGGCATGAACTTGTAGTCGATATTGTCTTCGGAGTACAGGTTCAGGGGAACCATGTTTTTGTCAATATCTATCACCAGCGTACGTATGCCAGTGGATTTGAACTTCCGTGCTAATTCGTCAGAGATGACGAATGCGTCTTCTACTGTCTCCTTTGCAGACATGTAGCAGACGTTAGCGTTTACCCCGAGGCAATACTTCGAGTTCTGTACCGCAGGAGAATGCGCAATCACAGTTCCTGCAGGAATCCCGATACCTTCCCGGAGCAATTGTTCCTTGACTACGTTCGGATAACCAAAACCGTCCGAGCATTTCGTATATCTGGTAATTTCCATGCAGTGGACGAGACCGTCTTCATCACCGATGTATACCAGTACAGCAGACGGAGAAAACTTGATAGGATCTTGTCCTACGTGAGTACGATACTTCTGGATGTAGGCAATGGTAGTACCAGCCTGAGTCATTCTCGTGTCATTGAACGTATAGTCCATGAAGTGCCGCTCAAAACCGGAGCATACTGCGGGAATTTCCGCTCCTTCAGGAATGGGAGCCTGTACGATGTTACTGGAGAACATCGACATGCGCTGAGATGTGTTGTGCTGGGGAAATGGGCACAAATTTGCTTTGGTGCCCAGAAGCCGGGGATCCAGTGATAGATCTTTCAGAAGCGGATATTGTTTTACCGCTTCTTCCCAATATTCCGGCTTGGGTATTTCACCGTAAGACATCTTCTTCTCCTATCGTAGAAGTTGATACTATGGGTCTGCAAATTAGTAATATATGCCCACACATTTGCTGGGCGTAAAGGGGACTAACATGACCGTTATCGACCTAATCAACCGGGATTTCCCAGAATTTGAAGATACTGATCCTGAGTGGGCATTATTCCTGGAAGATCATCGCGCTGCCATATTGTCCGAAGCCTCAATTCTTGAACTTACAGATGATATCATCGTGATGTATGAAAATAGATCAGAAGACCTCCTCGAGCGCATGCGGTACCCCAGAAGTCTATCTTGGATATTCCTCTGGTTGAATGGAATTTTTGGTGACGAGGATTTCATACCTGCGTCGAAAATGATCTTTCCAGAAGTAAAAACTATCTCGTTTCTTCGGGAACAGTTCAAGACATACCGACAGGTCCTTGCGCAGAACTCGCTTTAGCTCAAGCGTATGACTGGAGACACCGCAGGGTGTCTCCAGTCTATCCTTATTCGTCCAGTAGAATCACCAGCATGTAAAAAAGCCAAAGATACGGATACATCTCGATAAGTTCCAACAGTATCGGACATTCTACCTGGTACCGCACTTCTTTCTTTTTGAAGTTAGTGACAGGTACAACTTTGTACAGCGTAGACAATTCGCACACTGTGTAGTATATCCGACCACGAACGATTTTAAGCATCTGCGGATCTATGGTGACGGTCAGACGACCGAGTAACGCTTCAAATCGATTGGAGATGCCAAAGATCTCGATGTTTCGAAGTAGTCTGTGTGTCAGTTCGATGTTGTCTCCTTTGAGTAATTCGGACACAAGCATCTTTTCTACTTCGCTAAAAAACATCGGAGAATCAATCGCCTCAGCAATCTTCATTTCTTTTCCAGCGAACGAAGTCAGTTGTTCTTTCACGAGTAGGAGTTCTTCCAAGTAATAGGCGTGAGTGTACTGAGGGTAGTTCAGTGGTGCACTATACTTGACTGACTGTTTTTCTGAAAACAGATTCCCGAAAAATGAATCAGATGGTTCATTTTTGGTAACTATTTCAAATATTCGGGATACTCCATCGATATTCAATTCAGACATGCTATTCACCTCGGTTCTTCATCATTTTGGATGCAGTTGCCAATGAGCGAATCGCTACAGCATTGGGACATCCTTCTTGCGAGTTCTCCAAGCACTCCGCGATCAGAAATAGAGCTTCACTCACTTGCTCCCAGGCGGCACAGTGTCTGTTATCTGCACCACCTCCACCGCGGTTAGGACTATTCCCTGGGACTGTACCAGTACCTTGCTCCACATCGATTTCTGTGGATTCGTAAGGACTCCCAGGATTTCCTGTGGAATACCCACTGGATTGTACATGTGTGGCTACTAGTGTGTCAGTATGTGCTGCACCATTCAAGCCGATACACGGCGAATTTACCGTGAAAGTATCAGAGAGGTTCATCGCCATGTTCTTAGCATCCCACACCATTGCGCCATCGCCACCTTTGTTGGCCATGCTAACCAGTGGCGTTTGGTACACTACTTGTCGTCCTGCAGAGACCAAGTAGTCTTCTGGTGCAGAAGATAGAATATTTTTAGCTGCGAGATCTATGAGACTACCGTCACGATTGCGAAGACGTACGCGAGGTAGTTCAGACTCAATCAGTATCTCGTTATCTGCGTCGTCACAGACTACCAATTTGCTGTTGTCTGCATTGAGCATGATCAGATATGCATACTTTTCGCCATTTGCTTTGCTGGTCCTGAGTAGAATTCTTCGCTTATGCAAAGTATCCAGTTCAAGGAAATATGTATTCTCATCTGTGAGTGCTTCTACTGGTCCTGCTGCACCACTTACAGAAAAATTCAATCTTTCAGGTCCACGCAGATTATCGTCACGTCCGAGAGAATCCCAGTAATACTCATCAGCGTCTGCGTATTTCCAGACTCTAACTTGTTCATTTTTTCGTACGTCTGGAGGGTACCTCCGGTTAGGAGATCCAATGTATTTAGCTTCTACGTAATTGGACGTGGTCACTACCGCTACGGTACCAGTAAGATCAGATCCTACTTGTTTCTTCTTTTCTACTGCAGCGACATTTCCCGTCACAAAAGGTATAAGTTCTTTGAGATAGACTTTGATGATTCTGGAATCAGTAGGTTTGTCCGCTACAACAATACCTACAAATTCCGAGAACTGGTTACCATCCGGTGAGTTATATCCTGGCATGTTGTTTCTCCTTTCACAGGATGTTTACCCTAAACAAAAAGAAAAGGCAGGGAGAGTCTCATCGGAGACTCTCCCGCCATATGTACCTTACCGGTACCCGCCACGATAGCCAGCAGAACGTCGGCCGCCACGTGCTGCGCCGTAACCTTGATCCCAAGGATCGGCACTTCCCGACATGACACTGCCGCGATCGCCGCGAATATACCCGCTGCGACCACCACGGTAGTCGTTGCGATTTCTGTCATACCGGTCAGCATAGTCGTATCGGCTTTGACGATCTTCGTAGTCAAGTCTCCGCCGTTCTTCTTCCGTGAGGTACGGTTCGTCATCACGGTTACGCGGAGAGGAGCCACGACTGCTCCAAACGTCTCTGCGATAATTGCCGCGATCCCAGTCGCGATCTCGGTCATCGTATCCGCGCCCACGTCGATCGTCGTAGCGATCACGTCCGCGATCACGATCGTCGAGACGATCGGTTTCTCGTGGATCGTCACGTTCAAGCGCATCACGTGGAGGGGGTGCGGTGTGACGAACAGCCACAGGCTTGGCCACCGCATCTTTCACCGACTTCCCGAGACTGACCGAAGAAGACCACTGGCACATTTTGTGGTAGATATCGATCCTCGAGAAATGCGGTTCCAGTCTCTTCAGATCACCCACCAGATCGAGTTCTCTGTTTTCGGCTATGTGAAGGTACATGACATCTGCAGCGGGTGCCAACGCTTTCCATGTACGATACCACACGTCGCAGAACGTACGGAAATGCGGGCAAACCAGTTCGGCCGTAGCCGACTTGTAGGTATCCGGTACAGGTCCTTCGGTACCGAAGATTGCCCGTACGAGATTCTGCAGCATCGTCCAAGTCTTCTTGCGAACTTTGCTCGTCGGTACGCTCTTTTGGTACGTCCTGGATTCATCTTCGATACCGAGGATGAGTTTCGATTCTTTGCTGGTCGAGTTGTAGAAGATGGAGCAGAACCCATCATTGCACTTCTCGAGGATGTACTGGATTTCTCCCACCGACTTGTCGTCCACACCGTCCGCGATTGCTTTGGTGTACGGAAGGATTTCCGGATACGGGCAGACCTGTTCTTTGTTCGCAGCCATAGCCACGATGAACTTCATGGTCTCCCCGAACGTCTGCGAGAGTATCACGTTTTGTACCCGATAGAACCAGTTACGGTCCACGGATGCAGTGATACCCTCGGCGAACGGGTTGATGATGATTGCATCCGGATGTCCCGGATTGGTTGTGTACGTATAGATGATGCCCGTGGCACCATCCGATACAGGTACACTGATAGGTTCCTTGGGGGATGAGACCCAATGAACCTGTCCATCCACGTCCACAGTCAGATGGTCACCGAACTCGATCATCCCAGTGATCATCGCCTGCACGTCTTTCTGTGTGTACTCAGGCATGTTTACTCCTCTAGCGTCGCCATATGTTGTCGTCACCGATCACGGAGACGCATTGAATCAGTGTGTCCAGTTGCCTTCCATTGTGTTCACGGTGTCTGCTGTTGCCGATCAGAGGAGTCAGCAGCGGTGACATGGCACCATGATGAACTGCATAGCCGTCACGAGGAGTCGGCTCATCGAGCAGTTGTAGCTGGAAGTAGCTGTAGTTATTTGCCGAGTGTCTGACGGTCAAATCGAATTCGCCGCAGACTTCACGAACGATTGAGAATATGTCACGCTCAAGTGCATCGTAGCAAGTATCCCACTTCGCACGAATACTGTCGCTGGTTTCTTCGATGTACGTACCCAGATCACTGATCTCGAGAATTGGTTTATCATCGAGATGACTCGTTGCCAGGGGATTGCACGAGCAGTAGCGAAATACTGCATCGCAGAATCCGTAGCTGGTGAGAATCGGAGGAATGTTGAACTCCACGAAGTTCGTCCAGATGTTGGTCATCGTGGGGTTCGTGAGGTCTTGAAGATCGACGTTGATCCCTGAAGGAATCTGCATGACCTCGGTATTTCTCCTCAGTGAAGGATACGATTCAAACAAAGATCCGAGCGTGATCTGGCGATTGAGTTCGAGACCTATTGCCAGATCAGCAGACTTTCGTTCCATTGCACTTCTTACCAGCGCACGATCAGTATCGCCGGTGCTCATCCGGAATCTATCGCGCATGTCGTTTGCGCTACTTCCGCCGCTGTTGACGTTATGAAGATGTCTCAGACCTCGGTAGAGTCCATCCAGTTGCCTGGTCGGAAGTCTGAGTTCACGGTCAGTTTTGATCAGATCTCTTCCTTCGATACGGCTGTAGAAATCCGTCTCCACTGAAACACCGTCACCATCTGATCCGTACCCGCTGATGAGTGATGCGGGATCGAGAAGATACGGACTATCGTCAACCGTACGCAGAAGTACATCAGGTACGATGAGGTCCGTGTCTTTGGCGATCATGATTGAGTTTCTTGATCCCCCAGGACCCGCAAATGATCTGATCGTACCAGTGAGCTCATGCATGGGCATCAGTACTGCATTTTCGTCTATCACCTGACGACCGTAGTTATTAACCACGGGGCTATCAGACAGAACGTAACCTACATATACCAGACGTGCATTTGCGGAACTGCCATGTACTCGAGATCCACGTATTTGCGGATTGTCGATTACCAGAAGGAAAGTCCACAGATCTTCAAAGTGCCGGGTCCTGATCAAATTCGCGGTGGCTGACGGACGGATAGTCGACGACAGCCCGGGGATCGTTCGAACAGAATTCGGCTCAACGTATCCGCTGATGCTGCGTTCACGCTGATATAAGTCATCTTCCAGTCGAGTCTGTATATCTTCTACAAACTGACCGGAAAATTCGAACAGAGAAGGACGCACGTTTACGTCATGATACTGCTGGCTCGGGAAAAGGTACAGTACCGCATTCTGATCTGCAGTACGATAAGTCATACCTCCTACAGTACGACTCATACCAAGGTCTCGGTTTCCAAACATGCCAAAGTCCTCCTATTTGGTCACAATTGTAATTATTGTTTGCTTTCCATTAGAGTCTGGGAAGTCAATGCAACCATCGCGAAGTCGACGTGAATCGAGTACGGTGCGATGTCTGTATGCACAGAAAGAATCATCTCGTCATTTGCAACGAGTAGCTCAGCTCCAGCGATTTCCAGTGCCGCAGCTCCTGCGTCCACTTCGTCCGAGTACACCTCGAATATGATATCTTCCAGTGTACCTTCGAGCACCTCGTTATCAGTAATGAGCTGACCGAGATTACCCAAATGCATTTCCAGCTCCGTTTCGGTTAGCTCAGTATCGACGCGTGAATTAGCTAAGATACGTTTCTCTTTATTCTCGCTCCATTCGAAATTTCTGAAAGAAAAAGAGAGCAGTACTTCAGTCAACCCAGAATGGATGATGTAATCATAAATCTCGATCATCCCCGGGTATTCCGATATGTTACTGGAGGTAAACGAAGACTGTTGCTTTCGTTGTTCCATCAGTTCTTCTAACGGATGTTTCACCGTGTTAACGATGAGTTCACCCTGAAACTTCTTGTCGAATTCTCCGGCGGTAATGGTGTCTATTGCAGAACAGAGCTGAAACAGTACGTCATGGTCGTACTCTTTAGGTACCGTGACTGCGACATCCATCAATCCTTCCATGTCTGCATCTTGCGAGAACACATCGTTGCGGAGCATTCCCCCAATGATGTAGTCACGGATTTCTACTTCCGTTCCAGGATGGATCGTAGAACACGCAGCTCTATCTTCCAGTATCGGCATTCCCGAAGGATATGGTTCGATTACCAAAAGAGGGTAAGTGTCCATGAGCGCATTTGCAATCGCACTATACATGAACTCTATCTGAGGAACTAGTCGACCGCCACCCCACGTACTGGAAAATTCACGGTGCGCAGCATTGATCCCGTTTACATTGAGGAACGCTGCACATCTGGATGTGAAATTCTTCAATGGATTGACTATCGTCAGAATAGGGAACATCTTCTTATTCGGACCTGTTTCGTGTGTATCCGATATAAGGAGATGGCGAATAAAATCTTCGCGAGTGCGGTACAATAGAGAAATCTTTTCGAGATCTCGTGACGTAGCGAACTGAGTCCCTATGATCATGTCGACTTCGTTGCTATGCGAGAACTGATGCCACCGATGTGCGTACGTATCGATGACAAGCTCACCTTCGAAAAATACTGGCGTTTTCTTCACTAGTATCATTCGATTTTTCCTCTCTCGTAGGTGGATTTGACATACTGCATGATGTGCTGCATGATGCTAGCAAATTCAGTGAGCGGTACGCCATTCTTTCCCAATGGATCCGTTTTGTCCCACACCACAGGAGCGGTGTTGTAAAGCATAGTTCTGGTCATTAGCATGTTGGCAATCTTCCGTAGCATCGAGTTCCACTCACGATCACCAAATCCAGGAGGAAGGACTCGCTTACATGCTGCGTATTCTGCACAGCTTGTCCACATGTTGTGGAACAGCGAGTCATTGGGCTGAATGGTGCGAGGATGCTCAGTGAGATTTGCAGTGATCGCATGTGCCAGTACGTGCCGATTTTCCTTCACCAGAATGAGCTGTAGTGTCGCGACCATGTCATTGATGATACTCGACTTGAGCATCCGAATACCACTTCCTCCACCGATGTGTTCACCGTAATACATGCAAAGCAAGTACAAAGTGATGTCGTGTACCATAACAGGATTTGCGCTATAGTACGCACGAGCCAGCTCAAGCTCTTCGGGGTCTATTCCTTCTTGCTCTGCGCATTTTCGCCAAGTTCTGTCAGCATACACTGCGATGATTATCGGAGTATCCGCAGTCTTTGCAGTGTACCTCGACTCGGATTCCATACGCGAAGTATTACCTTCGTCACGGTCGTTGTCGACAGGGTCTGCGATGATCTTTGCTGCCGAATTTGCGGCCATGTTCTTTTGCTGAGAATCTGCCGTACCTGTTCCGCAACATGCCAGATACTTAATGATGTTCCCGTCTTCTTTGTGAAGAGAGACACACACAAGTCTTTTGACTACTGCAGTATCGACAGCATGACGTGCTGCGCTGGTCAGGGTATTGCCATTGTACATGGCAGTAGGGTCATCTTTGTGATGGCTGCTGACCAGTTTGGTCATGTAGTTGTTCAGCTTGAGCAGCAGAGGTTTGTACGTTCTGCTGTGCAGCTTGACCAGAATGGCTCTGGCGTGAGATTCCTTGTACTCATTAGCAATGACCTTGGAGTACTTATGGATAAATGCGCCAGTAATCGGAGAAATGAGTTTCATGAATACAGCTATCGCTGTCACGACTACTGCTTCATCATGGTAGAACGTCATCTCAGGTGTGTGCTGAGGTTGAGTACCTGCCTCTTCCATTCCAGCTACCCGGATGTACTTAGCTACGTATTCTTCAGTGCGTTTGCATATGTTCAGCTTAAGGTCGAGCGCATCGAGAAGATCACCGATTTTGTCTTCTACCTGTTCGATATCAGACGCATCATCTTCTCCGCTCACGATGATTGCATGAGCAGACAGAAACGCCATGGCGATTTCTTTCTGTTCTTCATCTGTGAACAACGTAAGAAACTGATTCACTGGATCGTACGCGACAGATGGGGGAGTACCTAGTTCCCCGGTAAGACCACGATCATTCTGACGTGTAAAGAACGACGAGAATGTCTTGACGTTGAATCTGAAGAGATGTGGGATCGAACTGGCCCCGGGTATTTCAAATCCCGAATACACCATTTCGATGAAAGGGTTCTGTGAGCTAAATTCCTCAACCGGCTTGAAGTACAGCATGTCCACTCCTCACATCTACCACGTCCCTCAATGAGACGGAGTTTACCTTAGATGATAAGGTTACCTTTTCTGAAATTACACGGATTCACTTTAGTAATATATATCTTAACTAACGATGAGAGAGACTCCGTGAAGGAGTCTCTCTCGAATCGGTGAGCTAGTAGATCTCTTCGTCGATATTCGCAGGACTGGGCATCGAGGGCTGAGCAGGCGCAGCTTGCGATGCGGCAGCTTGAGGACGTGCTCCACCAGGACGAGTATTCTTCTTGTTCGTCTTGATGATGATCATCTCCCAGCTAAGAGACAGCCACTTCGTAAGTTCACGAAGTGCACGCTTGCTGAGTTCGACCGGGGTGTTTTCGTGGAGCGAACTTTCGACAGCACGTGTACCCTTGATCGGGTATGTTTCAGGAGCACTTCCTTCGAATGTGACTTCGATGTAGCCGATACCGGTATCATCGAGACCAACGACGATGTTGGCCACACGCTTGTAGCCAGGGCGGGGCTGCATGTTTCGATCCCACTCGCTGAGAGTGAGAGAGCTGCGTGCACCAGGTGCACCTTTCTGTGCTGCGGTGAACATGTCCACCAGCATGAGACGTCCTTCGGGAGGAATCGTGAGATTCTTCGGACGGATACCCTGACCACTGAAGATGGTAATGGTACCCTTACCGTTGAATGCACCGAAGTCAAGTTGAGTCTGACCACTGGCACTCTTCAGCTTCCGCATACCACCGGGATTGAAATCGTCAGACATGAAGTTCTCCTTAAAATTTGACGGTAGTTAGTAGCGGCTTGGGGATCAGCCCAGATACCACCACATCGTCGATTATAGAGGCCTCGGAACGGCTAATCCAACGATGCTGTTGTGCCCGTTCGAGTAGTAACGCCTTAGTTTTGTTTTTTGCCATTGGTTCTATCTGAACCGAATCACCAAACAGCAAATGAGTCACTGAATTGAACGGAAGAAAATCTTTCTTGAAGATCTTTGTTCCGAACGAATCCAGTGACTTTACTTCTCCAGTGAAACTTTCGATAAGCGAGAACTTTTTCAAGTATCTCGACATGTGGAGATCAATCGGACAGTGGCTGATCATTCCGACCCTGCAGTCAACTACACCGAACAAACGAGAGATGCTCAGTCTTTGTTGCTGCAGAGTTTTCATGATGAACGTCGATAGAACCTGATGAGGGTAAGTGTACTTATCACCTGCATGCGTGACGTAACACTCTACCCCACTAACCGACTGATCTTTTTGCGGACCTTTGATAGTCCTAGGATGATGCTTTTTGATTATCTCTTCCATGATCTTGTAAAGCCGAACAGTTGTAGCGTTCGGTTTACGTCTGTGCAACATAGGAAGAGCTTCATAATTCGGAAAATAAACTACGAAGTGCGGGTGATCTGCAGGCTTTGACTGATTGGCATTGTGATTAGCGTATGCGCTCACGATGTTGTCAATGTCGTCGTAGGTCCATTTGGCTACTTCATCGTCTCTGGTATTTTTACCCAGATTATTTCTGATGAGTGTCAGTACATTGACTAACATCACATCCCACGTAGGTACCCGTTTGTTGGACATACCAGATAACATTTCGAGTATCTTGTACGTACCCATACCACGGATTTCGGCTTGTTCGGTAGATATGAACATACCCACTCCTATTCGCCTAGAAGCTCGCGCAATTTTTCAATGCTCAGTGGTGATGTACCGTGCATCTCTTGAAGATGAAGGAATGCGTGCTCTGGTAAGTTTTCTTCACTCACTCGTAGCTCAGTCATACCTGCACCAAGTTCATACCCGGTTTTTATCTGCAGTTTAGGCTTACTGTCTTTCTTTGTCGTTATTCCAGTGACTACGAGATCAGAACCGAATTTTTGCTGCAAGCAGTGGATGATCATCTGCCGCAGATCGGGGTCATCCAGAGCGATACGAAGGTGTCCGTTAACAGCACTGCCAAACTTATGGTCTAGCTGCTCGTACACATTCTCCAACAGTGCGTCTACTGTAGTTTCGGCTGCTGTCGGATATATGGTAACGAACTTTGTTGCATCTTTGTTGACGATAAATGTTTTCGTCCATTTCCCGTCTATTCGCTCAAGCTCCAGAAAACCTTTCGATTCTTCTTCACCATGATTTAACCGGTCAAAACTGCCTACGTATGTGACGTTTTCTTTCGTTGAATGAGTGTGAACATGCCCCATGAGGACAGAGCCCCGCACCCACCCTTTAAACTGATTTGAGCGAAGGAGAAACGTATTCGCAGTTTTTGCCATCGGAGGAAATACATGGTCGAAATATCCATGACCGATTACCAGATCTACGTAATCCCAACCTGCAGAATCTAACAACTCGTGCACTACCCTCATCAGCTCATCGCTATCTTTGTAAGGTAGATTGTCAGTATCAGGCAGATAAAGTAACCTGAGGTCAAGATCATCGAGATACTCGATCGATACTTGACTGATACATCTTAGGTCTGCTCGCAAGTCTTTGCCAGTATCATTGATAGTTTCCAGAACTACCAATTGATTCCTGTCGTGTGTCCATGTACCACGAATGATCCGCACTGCGACATTATTCTCCTTGGCAACTTGCAACAGCTCGATAATAGCACTCAGTGCTTCTTGTGTCTGTCGATTGTCAATAAGAAGAAGTTTGTCCCATACGTCACCTGCGATTATGAGTAGATCGACTTCGTGTAATCTCTCATGCACTTGCTTCAAATCCATTCGGATCTTTTCTGCCAGTACTCTGGCATGACCTAGATGTAAGTCAGCAAGAACGATCACTTTCATGATTAGTCGTCATCCTCCACTTCACCGAGTGGTTCGGAAAGTACAGGAGTATCGTCAGATACTGTAGCTTCTGCAGATCCTGCTTTCGCCTTTGCCAAAGCAGCGGCAAATTCAGGGTTGGTTTTGCGGAGCATGTCAGTACCTAGCTGAAGCACACCCAGTCTGACCAATGCCAGTTTTTGACCAGAAATGGACTTGTTCTGGGTCTGAACGAAATCCCGGCTAAGTAGACCGTATGCAGTGTCTATTTCCTGCTTCGTTTCGTGTTCTTTCTGGATGTGCAGATATTCCAGACTGGAAGCTTCGTCATTCATGATGACTTCGGTATTCATTCTTGCAGGAGGGACGATGAACGCGATGTTGTCCTGATTGGAAGAATCCATGGGATGACCGTCTTTGAAAACGGTAATGCACTGGTAGTAATCGAATCGCTGCTCATACTCGTACGAGAGTTGTTGCAGTACTCGCTTTTCTTCTTCTCCGATATCTTTGATATCTTCAATCTTCCGGAACAGAGGAGCATACCTGCGAAATTCACTGAGGTACACTTTGGATTTCATAGACTCAAGCTGATCCAGCCCTTCTACGAATTGTTCCATCTTTGCCATCATTTCTGGGCTCATATTTTTGGGAGTACTCATATCTTAGCTCCTGTGAATGCGATATCCATTACACCATTGTCGCCGATCTTTACTTTGGACTCAGTGAGAACCAGTTTACCTGAATTCTCTTCATCGGTCACGTATACTCGAATTTCGAGATTATAGACGGCATTCACCACTTCGGTAGCGGTGACTTCGACTCTGGTGCTGTTGTTGGGAAAGTACCTTGAAAACACATTGCCGAGTTCATTTTGCAGTCTTGCAGCCAGTGCATCTTTGTCGTGATGGTACTTGGCATACAACTCACGAAATGACACGCAGCTTGCAGTAAAGAGATTGGTAGCTCCTACTGGCTGTGAAAGTATGTGACGTATGACATATGCGACGATATCCTGGACGGATGTGATTATCCCTACAGATGCGTCCAGTGTCGGAATACAAGGTGTCTGTGACATGTTCACCCTCACAAAAAATTAATGGTGATGGAAGACTATAGAATCGAGGGGACCAGTGAGGTCCCCTCAATCTACCATGACTACCCACGAAGATTGTCGATATCCGTGGGGTCGAGATACGTGGTGTCTACCACATCTTCCATCAGTCGGCGAGCACGTGAAAGCATGTACAGTTCTTCTGGCGTGAGTTCAGGGTCATCATGGTCATCGGTGATACTGAAGATGAGGATGTCTTCTTCAGGCTTTTCCCAGTCCTCGGATAGACGTTTTCTCAGTTCACGATCTTCATCAGTATAGAACTGTTCAGGATCGTCCAGATGTATCGTACCGTTGCGATCGATGAGTCGATCGTACATGACCTTCTCAGCTTCAAGTTCTTCTGCGGTATACCCGTATGCTGAAATTCGACCTTGTCGCAGGAGGTTGAACACTGGTTCAGTCGTGATCGCCGGTACTATCATACATGGCGGAATGTCTCTGAGATCTTCGATCGTACCAAGTTCTCTGATCTCGTCTACTTTCATGAGTTTGGACGAGAGTGCCCACACCTCACGGTTAGCTCGACGAATCGGTTCGATGATACGTTCCTTGAAGGTCTCGTACTGTTTTCTGTACCTGTCAGAATCAGAACCGAAGTAAGACGATCCAGTCCTGCTGTTGATTTGTCGCAAGAGTGCTTGGTCTCCTCGTGAACCGAGGAGGCTGGACATCGATGGAATTGCTTCCAGCTCAGAAAGATTACTCAACATTGAACTCCTCTCGCTTCAGTGGTAAATGTCGTTCATTTAAGTAATATATCTGTACATCACGACTGAGTCTTTACGTAGTCGTATATGGGCAGTAGTGTCACACCGGTGACGGTTTTCCTCACAATGCATGACATGTATCTGCACTCTGGGGTGTGGTACAGACACACACATTTCATACCGTCAATGGTTCCAAGTGTATCCATACCTGTCGAAACTTTTCCTTCGTAGATGGCGTCTCGAAACCATTCTGGATACTTGGCAGGATCCATCAACGAAGCAGCATCTTCTTTTCTTACAGGACCGAAGAGGAACTCATCAGGTTCCTGACATATACTTCCAGTGCTTTGTTGTTTAGTACAACTTTGACATTTGTGACTTTCTTTAAGATACGCTTCGAGTAGTATCTGTTCATTTTTCTTGGCTTTTGCCAACTCGATATACACAGGAAGCATAACTGTAGAACACGGAGCTCCCGGCAGTATATTGTTAGTACGTACCAGATCTTTCCAGTGTGACTTGTTGTCGCCAACTACAACCGAATGAAGATTTGTATGTCCCGAGTCAACTGACACACAAACTGTTGTGCTAGGTACGACAGGATTGACTGCGTTCCAATTTTCTTCGGTATCTGTGACTATCTTGTACCCGCCCGGTACGCACAGCTGGTCTAAGAGATTCATAGATCCTCCTTAAAAAAGTAAGGATGGGGCGAGAGTTCGCCCCATCCGTGATCTTCAGCTACTTTCGCCGACGATATACAACATCAGTCAATGCCGCCTCAATCGAATGAATCTGCTTGTGTGCCGCATCCGAGTAGAGCTTCGAGTTCTTGAATGCCGGATACTGCAAATTGTCCAGGATGATCTCCTTGCGATGGGTGAGCATTCCCGTGTGGTTGTGTTCTTTCAGCTTGCGAATTTTGTTCTGGCACGCACCAGCAAGAACACACGAGACGCGACCAATGTGTGTATACAGAGGAACCTCGGTCATGAACCAACGGAGAAGAACCCGGTCATCACGAAGAAAGCAAGAAATCTCGCACCACGCATTTGCACCCATCGACGAGTAGTGACTCTCTACATCCCTCTTGATCTCTACTGGCAGAAGCCACAGTTCGTCAATGTCCGCAACGCTTGCATGCAATTGTTTGTAATCTTCAAAAGCAGTGTCGCGTTCTCTCAGCTGCTTGGGTGCCGTGCTATGTACTAGCACATGTTGCGGTTGTACCAGTTGCTGATTCGTACGGATGTCTGCGATGAGTTGGAGCCACATGTCCTTACTGAGACCCATAGTAGGAAGCGAAAGTGTCCCCACTATATCTGCGTAGCATGCAGATTCTTCGTGTCTGACTCTCGAATCGAGATTGAATTGTCCGACAGGAGAGTCAGGCCACCACCCGATGATGTCGATCATCGCCTTACCAATGGTTTCCACCGTGGCGAAGTACTTTGCGAATATCCCGTAAGTCGGTAGCAACTCGGGGGCGAACAACGAATCGTCGACTGTGGGTTCTCCATCGGAATTCCGACGGATAACACGAGAACACTTCATCATGATGTCCATGTACTCTTCGAGCATCTCAGCGTAAGTAGAATTCATGTCGTTTACTTCCTTCGTAAGGATCACTGTCCTTACCAGTAAGATGTTAAATGCCAGTTAACTTAGCCGATGTATCAATTCAATAATGTATACCGGAAAATATACTGAATGTGGGTACATTCTCTTAGGTACACATTACCAAACTTAAAAAACGCTACGCCAACGGACCTTATGATACCACTGGCGGGTACGATTTTCAAATATCTCGCGACTCAGCGTAGTGACGTATTTATCATCGAACCACACATACAGAGCATGTACCCACATGCATCTGGGAAGAGTGTAGATGTACGTCATCGTGGCGTACTCCATCTTGTCCAGTTTGCATTTGAGTTCTACGTGATCTCGAAGATCAAAATCTTCTGGTTTGAGCATGTACGAAGCATCGAGTACTTCTCGAAATTGCTTCGTTATTTGTTCACGTTGAATCATGGTCATCTGCCCCATTTTAATAGATTACTGTCAGTAAGATTATGGCAAAACAAACCAAAAATACAACGAATGCAGACACACGGTCAAGCCAAAATTCAGTTGGTCTACATGGTGTACGACCACTGTTCATTGACACGAGCCATCTGTAGATAGCACCATTGAACTTAGCGACACCGAATTTGGGGCGTGCTGCAATAGTACTCAGTTGCGTTTCACTGAGCAGTTCTTCCGCATATTCTTCAGCATACTCAATTTCTGCGCGTATCACTTCTAAATATCTCTTCACTAAGCGTGCAAGTTTTTCACGATTTTCTTTTATGTAAGGTTCCCCGTTTTGCGGTACGAGCGAGTAAAGATACTTCACATAAGCGCTACGCTCTTTTGTTTGTAGTACTTCCAAAATACGGTTCCATGTATTGTGGGCATCCCTACAAGTCATATTTCCTTCACCATAAACTTCACGAAATGAAGCAAACGCCGGCGCCAATATCGCAGACTCGAGAAACCTCTGGTTCTTAACTTCATCATAGTTCATACGCTGGAAATCTGTGGTAGTCAATTTGATATACTTTTCCAGATATCCAGCTAAGACTTTATCTTTTTCAGCATCGTCGTAGATTCTCGAAATTGCATCATGGAGTCGCTTCATGAGCGCGGCTAGTTCACGGTCTATCTTTTTGTCCTGACTGTCATTTTCTTTGCATGTCATTTCTTCTACCCTCTCAGTTAAACAAAAGTACATATATTCAGAATCAGAGTAACTAATCAAGTACTACTTCAACCGTTTGTTCTTTGTCCATACTGTTCACATCTCCTTTATTGAAAAGTAGAGAGGGATCGTGAGATCCCTCTCTACTGGTTATAGTTCGAATCTCTGCGATCTCGGTGCATCCAACCCCATGTTGAGGAATGAGTTGAGATGTACCGTAGCCTGACTTGTAGGCATGACCAGTTCGCCTACCGACAAGTCCGACTTAGAAATCATCGTCATCCGTGGGTGTAGTGTTTGTAGAAACGGAACCATACCCATCTCCTTGATGAAGATGATGTACATTTCGTCACCCAGTTATGTTACCCTACCGGCTTTTTATCCGATAGTTCTGCGCCTTCCCATTTCTGGGTCCTACTTTCGGTAGGAGCTCGTATAAGCGCAGCTCAGCGTACGTTTTCATTCGAAAGCATCGCACATCTCTCGGGTTATTTTTCGGTAGTTTTTACCAGAAGCAATCCTGCGTATAAGCTCTGGATCCACCTGGTATTGCTCCGCTAGAGTTCCAATTGGATACCCCTTCACAACCGCGTTGTAATAGATGTGTCTGACTTCTTCTGGTGTAAAGACAACTCTACGTTTTCTTTTCCCAGGGATTGTGTACTGAGTAGATACTTCTTTCCAGTTTCTACCTAGCCGAATGGCGTGTACGGTATAGTAGGGTACATTTAAGTCCCTTGCAATATCCACCACTTTTTCGCCATTCTCCAATCTCTGACAAATGACGTGAGCTGTCGGCTCATCGATTTTTGCATGTGGCATCAGCCCATGAGCCATCGCATGTCGCGCATTCTCTAGGTTATCTACCCACTCCAAATTATCGACGCAATTGTTCTGTTTATTGCCATCGATATGATTGACCTGAGTCATCAGTTTTGGATTTGGGATAAATGCCAGTGCTACTAACCGATGAACATACCGCAATCTGTAGGTCGATTTGTCGATTTTCAGCAACACCTGAGGGTATCCTCGCCGGTGCAGCATCTCGCACAACCACTTATTGCTGTATGTACTCCAGACGTGTCCGTCTCGTGATGCTCGGTATCCTGGATACCCAGGAATTTCCACAGTATTCTCCACTAGTTCTCCTCAGTGCGAATACTCTCGAATGTCCCGGCCTCGTGGTCCCTGATAGCTGTTCTAGCCCTGAGACTACGCGTTGCCCCTGACTACTATCCCTAGTAGCCTTCGGTTCAGATTGGGTCGAGCAGACCGTCCCTGCTTTATTCCGGGATTTTATTTCGACCTGTGAATCGAAATCCATTATCTTCAGTACCATTCGCTAGATGGTACTCGCAGCATTACCTGCAGCTTTAGCTTTCACTAAAGATGAGACTATATCTTCACCCCAGTAGGGTGTCTCCTATTCCCAGACTGCTTAGTCTGTACTTCCATTTCAGGAATAGTCGTTGAACCTTCTCCTATTCGGAGCTTGGCTGCTGATTGCCCAATCTCTCGTATTTTTGAGCTGTCACGCTTAGGCATATTTCATCCTTACGTTGTAGCTACGAGAGCTCTAAGGGGTTCCCAGCAATTAAGGAGATTATCGTCACAGAATTACTTCTGCGCGAGCCAATTTACCAACTCCCTTCGCACATACGCCGTACCCTATTCTGAAAACGATCTAGACGATCGTCGTGATAAGTTACGTAGTATCCACGATATGGTAAACATTGTCGACGTTCTGTGTTCATGTGCTCATGAAGTGAGGCAGGGTGCACACCTAGCAGTCTAGCAGCTTCGGATAAGCTGTAGACTATACTAGTCTCACCTGTATTCTCTGCAACCATGCGAATAGGTTTATTGTCGTTTCGCAAACCTGTTCGATACGCATGCGCGCAATTTTGTTGCTGAGTGACCCACTCAAGATTACATGGACGGTTGTCGAGTTTGTTCCCATTGATGTGATTGACCTGTAACTCGTCTGCTGATATTCCTGTTTCATTTGGAACAAAGGCCAATGCGATCAGTCGATGCACTAGTTGTGTAGTACTTCGAGCATCACCAACTAGACGCATTGTGACCCCGTAGTACGGAGTATTTTTACCTTTGGTAGGAACTACCAACTGTCCGGTAGAGTTGTCGAGAATTCTACCGTCCGCGGATATTGAATATCCTGAGTATTTTCCAGGTAAATTGACGAACTGCTGCATGTACGCCTCCTGCTAGGGGCGATGTGCAACGAGGAGTTGTATTTAGCATTGGGTGCTTTGCAGATTCGAGGAGATATGGCGATGGTTTCATCTGCCATATCCGTCTTTACCTTGGTAAAGTACAGAAGCTGAATTGCACCCAGTACGAGCGTCGGGTTGCGCCCGCAAAGTATTGGTAGACCCTTACACGGACACTCTTTGATCAAGAGATCGATGACCTTCTTGATGTCTTCGTCGTATACGACGAGTGCCCGCATATATTTGGCTGTGGCCTCGGCGATTGTGTGCGGTCTCTTTACACGCTCGCCATGTTCATCTTCTACATCTATCACACTGCGAGTGGTCAAGATGTTCAGAATCTCGAGTTTGAGGCCACCTAGTGCGATCTTCCATGGGAGATGAATCTCATCACCCATGTGAGGCTCTACGATAGGTACGATGACGGATCTGGCAGAAAAATGAATCCGTGCGCCCATGACGTGGCGTCTAGCGTGTGCATATTTGTCACCGAACTTCTTCTCGAGAATCTGTTCAGTGTACTTGATGACGTTGACGTACATCTTCCATAGCTGACGGTCGACATACTTCGAATCAGTAATACATCGCTTGGATTCGTAGGATAGAGCAGAGAGGTCAGCAGCTGCTGACATGATGTAACCGGCAGCATGGTCGATTGTACGTACCCTGCACTCTTTGGCCTGTGGCGTGAGTGTAGGATGTAGTGCCGGTATCTTTTTGACCCACATCCTGTCTTTGTACTCTTCATAAAGAGCACGGATGTGTATGACGTCCTTCTTACTTTTTGTCTTTGGATAGACTTCAAAGAAGAAGTTCATGATTTCTTTGCAGTGCTTGTAGAAGTACCGGAAGCCTTGCGCTCTGATGTGTGTCTTTACTGGCTCGAATAGTTCTTCACTGGGATCCAGTATAGACTGCAGAAGTGGGATACTTTTCTTCCCCAGCTTTGCGTCGTTGACTTTGACTTTTCCCAGGAATGAGTTCAGTGCAGCAAAGAATACCGGGTGCATGACAGGCGGGACGTGATCTGGTAGGATCAGCCAATTCACGTGCTCGATATTTTCTGCAAATTCAGTAGATACCACAGTACCACAGATCTTGCAGACATGTCCCGCGTAGTAGTTGCCTCGATACTCTTTGCATTGACAAGAAGCTACAAACCCTAGTTCTGCTTCAATGTCGTAGAACGCCTGACTTATTCGTTCTGCTGCTTGTTTTCGTCCTGTTAAGTCAGAGTCATTGAGTGCTCTTGCCCCAGGAGAATCGGCATGCAGTTTATCGAAATCGATCAGTCTGATCAGATTCTTCTTACTGAACACGCTGGACTTCTTCAACTTTATCCCCCTGAAAAATTAAGACCGTGGGTAGATAAATAGAGAGAGGAGAGGATCCTAGTGGGGATCCTCTCCTCTCTAATGAATCAGCCTAGCGACCGCTGAGGTTTCGCAGGCTGCGTCGACCACGTTCCATCAGCGGGAACCGGTTGGTAACCTGGTTGCGCTGCAGGATGTCGCGCATGCCGCGACCGAGGTCGGTGTAGCTGGAAACACTCACCGTCATGCGCTGCTTGTAGTCGGTACGAAGCGCGAGACCACCACCAGCACCCATGTGAACAAGGATCTGTTCGAGGCTGTTGGTAGCGATGCTGCAGGGGTACGTGGTCCAGATGCGACGGACTTCCTTGAAACCGAGTTCCTTGATGTTGTCGATTTCTGCGGACATGTCGTCTTCGGGGATGATGAACCGATCACGCAGATCACGATCACGGGTGATGCCGATGGCACGGAAGTAGTCGATTTCGCGGGTATCGATCCAGACCCCACGGTCCTGAACGTAGCCGGAGTACGACAGATGTTCGTAGTGAGGCACGAAGAGCTCGCCGAGATCTGCGATCTGAGGAGCGTTCAGGTATTCTGCGAGATCCTGAAGCATGAAGCCCTGCTGCTTCGGATCGGCGTAGCGCCACAGCGACGGGATACCCGCACGGCCAGGCTGGATTTCGCAGACGACCACGGGTTCGAGGAACTTGGCACGCACGAAGCGGTCGAGACGATCCAGAGATTCCAGCTCAACCGGCTGGTCAGTTTCGGGATCGATCCAGAGGTTGCCGAGGTTCGGGTTGTTGGGACCGAACTGGCTGTACGGGGAAAGCCAGCCCTTCGCATTGACCGCGTAGTCAAGGAAGCTGGCAAGCAGGATGGGCAGAACACGATGGTTCCGGATGTTCGACTGGATGTCACTGATGCAGATGACAGGCTGGAACTTGACATCCTGCAGGTCATCGATCAGGTAGAAGCGGGTGTAGCCGCCGATAACACCGATGGGGATTTCGTCATGATCTTCGCGAGTGTAGTCGCGGCGATCGTCGGGCATCACTTCCATGGTGACCGAGCAACCGAAGTCGATGCGCGCCGGTGTCGCGTGAGGAGACATGTCGGAGAACATTTCCTTCACCTGACGAAGGTCGCTCACGAGGGAGTACCGCACGTTGTTGGCGTTCATGTTGGTGAACTTCAGGCTGGCGTAGTCGTCCGAACGAAGAGTGTTCACGACGAAATTGGACCAGACGTTGCTCTTACCGTAGCTGTCGGAGGTGACGATCACGATGTCGAGGATCTTCTCGGCACCCTTCTTGTCGATGGTGGCAGTCTCGAAGTCCTTCATGACTTCCATGAGGATCGTGTCCGAACCCTTGCGGAGCTGGGATTCACGAAGCGCTTCTTCGAAGACGAAGCCGACGCATTCAGCACCATCCACGAAGAAGGAGGTGCAGGTCTTCGGAAGATCGAAGAACTGAATCTTCTTGTTCTGATTGCTGACCTGCTTGCGCACACTTTCAAGGAAACCGGTTGCGGTCTCGGTGAGCTTGTTCGAGGACTGCAGCGAATACATGAGCTGCTCGAACCCGCGGCCTGCAGTAGCCGTGCTGCGAGCAGCACGTTCGGCACCCAGGTCACGACGAGGAGCGCTGACGTTGTCATGGACGCCACCAACGTTCTGCTGGGATTCCTGAGCAACGGTGTCGTCGTCGATGCCGTCAAATTTGATACCCATGGTAACTCTCCGTAACTGTGTTTTGTTCTCTTGGCCAAGAACTTGGTTAGTGTTTTTACTCCAATTGCACAAACAATCAGAGCAGGGTTCACAATAGTGATATATATGCACAAATCCGTTGGGATCTGAGCACATGATATGCCATTGCGTGTAGGAAATAACTCCACCGAGTGTGGTGATTTTTATTATTGTTCAGGAGGTCGATGTATGCTTTCCAGGCTCACTGATCATTTCCATCCAGCATCGCCTAAAGTCTTTCCGAAATGGACGCAATACGTCGACTATCTCAAGCTTCAGAAGAAAGTGTTGAAGAAGCGTTATCTCAATTCCGACGTGTACGAAGCCAGATGTTTTCACATCTTGAAGCATCTACTGAAAACTATGGAACGAGATATGGAGTACTTGATGCTCCAGCAAAACGACTTCAGTCGCTATCTGAACTACTTCAAAGAAGTGGCACAATCCACTTACGATACCTTCGCACCAGCTAGAACTGGTAAGGCTTACAGAAAAGCCTTCTACAAGAAAGGCTTATTTGCTACTACCGAATATCTCTGTCCTGTACCGGACGTGGATCACCTAAAGACATTACCGCTCGATAAGTCTTGGGATGACTGGGAGAAAGTAAAACCAGTACATCTCTGGCATCACGACACTGAAGAATACACTCTGAACATATTTAGCGGCGGGATAGTCACAAAATACAATCCCCCGACATACTCCATCATTTGTATTGATGCAGTAGCATTGATGTTCAAGTACTACAAGTACATGACAATGGACATCACAGGTGAAACGATAAAGACCATGCACGACTTCATTCATCGTCATGTGTTGGTACACTTGATGGATGATCTGCTAGAGGTATGGTTGTTCAATCGTATCAACTATATCTCCAAACTAGCAGAAGAGGGCGAATCTGTTCGCAGTCTAGTGAACATTTCACCTATGTCAGATAGACAATTTGGCTATGTAGGGGGACGCTACGGCGAAGCTATGGAAGAACTCTACAAAGCGATGATTCAGGTAAAAGAAGGATCAGTCAGAGTCAATTCGATTCTATCTGCCCAACTTCTACCGAATGGATCAATTCTCGACAGAATCAACTACATGAACACTTACTTGGATATCCCTGATACATTCCAGTACATGCCAGTAGTGCTCATGCGAGATATCCCTACCATCGATCTCATGACGAGAATGTATGCATGGCGTCCAGATATGGCCATGTATCGCACAATGAGACGAGACATCCTCGTGGAGTTGCGTAGAGTCAAACGAGGTAGATGCTGGGAACGTATCTATGATTCATCCATCCGACTACTAGTAGAAGACTGGATGACTCGTACAGAAGAATCTCTCAGTATGGACTGATACAAATTGCAATGTATGGAGAGGAGTCGTGAGACTCCTCTCTATGCAGCTATGTTGTATTTACTGGAGCAGAACCACGGTGACACGATCTCCGAGGATCTTATCGATCATGTTCTTCACTGTAGGCCAATCACCACCCGCATGACCACAACCGATGGCAGGCATCAGAATGTGATCACTCTCCAGCAAAGAAATGGCATTGAGTACTCTACGGAGTGAAGAGTAGTGGAGCTGTACCTTATTCTTACGATATGGATTATCTGGGTCTGCTAAATTATCCGAAGCGTAGTACATGTATCCGAATCCATACTGCGTGTAGGCATTGATGATCATCACTGATCTATCGTCTATCTTGGTGTGTGCATAACTGTACGTACCAAGTTTCTTGAGTGACCCGTACTCAGTGAACTGATCTGCAGAGTAAGCAATAGGAATCTCTTCCCTAAGTCTCTTAGCAAATCCTGCACCAAAGTTACGAAAACAGTTGCATCCGTGGACCAGTACATCGTACTGACTATCTTTGGCATAAAGCAATTCGAATACGTCTCCGACAACGATGTGCATACTGCACTCTCCCATTCTGGTTTAGTACAGGATAATACAGAGTATTGAATTCATACACTTTGAGGAGAGGATACCGTGAGGTATCCTCTCATTTGTTTATCATTCACTTTGGTTAGTTATTCTCCCCACCCATTCCTAGCACTACTTCCATCCTCTCCCACCAATACAGTACTACCTGTAGTAAGAGGAAATAAGGATGTCGAGTACTACGTACTCTCCTCTAAGAGAATGCAGACTTCGTCTGCCACAGGGTTCTTCTTCTTAAGAGAAGAAGAGTTTGTTACATTTTATAATTGTGCATGTAAAAAAATACAACACTGATAATCGCTCTCAATGGAGAGTGCCCTAGTAGGGGCACTCTCTCACTCATCGCGTATAGTAGCCATTCCAACTAACTTTCCGCAGAACATGAATGTTACGAATACACTACCATCTTTCTTGTCATAGTCCAGATTGATGCTATCGCCATTGAATCCAGGAGTGTACAACACGTAAGACCCGTTGGACTGGCAGTATCTTGTGCTGACTCGATCTGCGTCCATTGCACGATGCAACCCGGCAATGATATTTGTGATACATTGTTGGTATTCTTTTTCTGCGACAATCTCAAGATCAGGATCCTTCAGATCCTTGATCGCCCGAAGTGCCCGGGTGTGATTCGCAAAGATTTCCATGTACTACTCCGGAAGTTATGCAGATTCAGGAATTTCTGCCAGCCCGATGACTTTACCACGTTCGTAGATAGTAACCTCGATCGTCCTTCCACGAATGTGTTCAAAGTACTTACCACGAAGTTCGATTTCTACGTCAGGTAGATAGTCATCGTGGTACACGATCATCCCGTTAACACCACGATCGCGTACGTATTCTACACGCTGACAATCCCTTATCACCATGCGAATGAGATTGATCGTTTCTTTGTGTTCCGGTTCGTGCAGGATCTCGCACGAGTAGAGTTCCCGGATTCCTCTACGATCCGTGTTGTTTGGTACCACTACCTTCATCAGAGATACTCCCGTTTATATTTTTTCAAATTCAGCAATAGCCACCAAGTTGTCGTTGTCGTACACTTCGGCGGTTATGCAAGAGTGAGTCTGATCAAGTACCACGCGGATATACTTGTAGCCAAATATCAAGGTATTCTGCGCGCCGTGTATGTTGCAGTGTGGGGAACCGGAGTTTACTCGAACTTTTACGATGTCGAGTAGTTTACGCATCTTTGCTTCTTGGTTATTCTCAGTGTCAATAGTTCTGAGATCACCTATTCTTCCTACCCCAGCATGAGCGATGATTTTCATTGTAGAATCCTCAGTGTAAGAATGTTTACTGCGTAGTCCATCGTGGAAGATATGCTACACCTTTATCAGTGGTGTGGTTGTATCCTTTCGTAAGCTGCTCAAATTTGTCATGAAACGGCAACAGACGATAACGTGTCCGCTCGTCGATTTTGTAAATCATCCGGCATCCATGAAAGTGATACGTCGGTACTGATATCTGTGAGGCTATAATTCCTTTAAGTGGACCCAGATCAAATTCCGTTTCTTCGCGGACACCTTTGAAGTAGTGAGCTGGTATGTAACACGGAAACTCGTCGGTAATCATTTCTGCCGGGATCCGTATTTTCGGTTGGTTTGCTTTGTATAGGTTACACACCTTCGACGGCATGCCGTCGAGGTTAGCAAATATTGAGGATAGTTCTCCCTTCTCTGCGCTCCAGTCTGATGAATAGAGTGAACTTAAGACGCAGTAGAGTACCTGCTCGTTGTCATCCAGAGGAGGTATCCCGAAGTACTGATACACTTCGTGTTTATGCGGCTTTTGTACTGTACGATATGCTCTGTGCGGCGGTTTGTTCGACGAAAGTTGTAACCACACGTTACCGACATTTGAACCGAATAGAGTTGCCATATGTCACCTCACAATGATTTAGCGATGGTATCATTCACAGTAGTGATATATACTTGGAATACAGTCGGTTATATCTAGATGGCTCCCTTTCTAGGGAGCCATCTAGTGAATTGTATCATTTGATTAAATCTCCATAATCACAATCGATCCATTTCCTCCTCTACTGAGAGGTCCTCCACCCGCCACGGATATTTTACTCTGATCAATATTTTCAGGATTGGAAGTAAAGATGTGAATAGCTCCACCACCCGAACCTCCTCCTTGTCCAATTGCTCTTGAGTCAATTCCACCCAATGAACCGCACGACTCTATTCGTCCGTTCGGTCCAAAAATGATGGAACCCTTAACTACGAGGATCAATAGTCCGCCAGTACCTGATTGACCTATCCCACCTGAACCTCCTCCCACTGCAGCTCCTGCTCCCCCAGGATTACCAGCTCCCCCTCCAGCAGTTCTTGCGCTGATGGTAGTGGTAGATCCTTTACTGGCAGCGGCTGCACCTCCGGCGCCACCGTCAGGTTGTGCAGCCCCACCGTTGACACCGGTAGCTCGACCTATAGATACTCCACCTCCTCCGGATCCACCTGAGAATGATGTGCCGTCTGCACCACTCCCAGAATAGCAAGAACCGCCCCAAGAAGCTCCGGCAATTCCACTACCTCCGCCACCACATGCGCCATTTATACCAGGTAAACCATGTGTGTACTTTTGAGAATATCCGTCGCTAGTGGTCGTACCACTCTTGTTGTACGTAGCTGCTCCACCAGGTCCACCTTTTGGTCCAATTACATCAGGACATACTCCTTGAAATATATCTGACGGATGGTGGTACACTACCAAAGATTTAGGATCTATTCCGACATATTTTCCTTGCGCTTTAGCTCCACGCGCAGTCATTGTGAGTAATCCATTAACTACCAGATCTCCGGAGATATACAGGTACATACCCTTACATCTATTCTTAGGTCGTACAATATGCCCCTCTCCGATTGTCATTGACCTAAACGATCGTATTACTGGATCACCGTCCAATTCAGAATCGAACTCATCGACTGCTGTAATACCTACAGACATGAACGAGTCAGTAGGTGAAGGAAATTTGAAAATACTTTCTGCATTGACGAGGTTTTGTCGAAATTGGTTCTCTAGTGCATCTCCAGCATTATCGAGTTTTAGTACATAGCGCATCGACGTTACTCCTGCAAATTAGAGTGGGTGTAGTCAACTCCTGCTACACCCACTCTTTGGTTAATTTTAGATATTTTCAGGTGCCAATCGCAGTCCGTAAGCAGCACCTATGGTGTAGATGTACTTACTCTTTCTGTCTGCTATTTGTGTGACATAGCGAACTGAATCAACTACACCCTCAGTAGCATCATGCACTGATTCTCCATCGAAATGGTAGTACACTCTTTCTCCTGGCTTGAGTGAGTAAAGTTCAGCCATTTGCCAGCTACTGGCTGCTAGAGTGCAGTCGTACTCAGCCATCTCGCTAGCCATCACATACGCGTTGTTCGATGCAGTCTCGTATCTTGCACCTTGTGACTGATTGACCATGCCTCGGTTTGCACGTGATCCACAACCCAAAACATTGTCATCAGAAAACTTTCCTGATTTGCCGCTGACTTTTCTTCCTAGGTCAAGTGAGGTGTCTGTCCGCATCGTTAAACGATAGTTGCCGAACAATTCTGCACCCACAGTGGCCATGTCTCGAGTACTCACGTCGGCGTTGTTTACTAGATGTGTGACATCTCCATCCACGAAATGATAACCGTGCATGCCCGCATACGACGTGCTAGGTACATTGTAGATGTGTGTCACTTCTTTCTGAATGCGTTTATCGGAAGAAGTCTCGTATGCCGGATACAGATAAAAGATTCCCTGTGTGTAGTAGTAAGCGAGACCCTTACTGTACACACCATAGTTTTTCTGCAGGAAATCGAACACTGTGGTGATATCCTGCATTGGGGGAATGTCTATCTTACTCCAGACTTTCTTATTGTGAGGTGGAACCATGCGAATGTTCTTTATACCCAAAGAATTCAGTACAAAGTAGATTGCTTGTTCCACCGTGGCATTTCTAAGCAGTCCGTTAACTTGCTTCTTGCGAAGATCGTAGACATCCTTCTCTATCAACTGCACGTTCAGAGAGATTGTTCTACTGTGTACAGATTCTGGAGTAAATCCATTTTCTGATGGGAGGATTGCTGATTTGGTATACTGCTTTAGCAGATCACCTGCGTTTGCGATAGCTACCCGATAGGTCAGAATGATTTGTGGCTCATCTGGTATCGGTTGCAGCTCTCTGTGGTCCAATCTGGTGTACGTCAAAGTGCACAGGAGATTCTGATAGTTACTGAGCAGAGTTATTGCTTCTTGTGCCATTAGCTCCACTGTCAACTGAATCTCATCTGTGAAGTTTTCTGTAAACCTCTGGTTGTGTACTACACTATTCACGTATCTGGGTGTGACCTTTACGGTTTGGTTCAGCGGTGAGTAGAACACACAGTCCAATGTAAAGTACCCAGATTTTACTTTCTTGAGGATATCCTCAACAGTACGCTTCAGGGTTTCGTTTATACTCGTCAACATCCTGCAAGATCCTTGAGTAGGGATATCACTGGGGATGTCTTCAACTGATGCCTGGGGTATATGCTTCGAATACGTTCGACGTTAGGTTCGATTTCTTTCTTGAATTCCATGGCTCTTTTGTGAAACTCACGAAACTCTCGATTTTTCATTGCAGTATCGTCAACTGCGCAGTGCTTTCCAAAATAGACGAGATTGGAGTGAATGTCCAACAAGTCACCCGGAAGTTCAACCGTGAAGGGTATCTTGTTGAACCGCATGTCCACCATGTGAACTATTGCGTAGACACCTCTTCCGGTCTCACCGTCGTGTGGATGATAGATAGGTCCTGCGGTGTCCTGCATGAATACGTACGGCGACTGTATACCGTAATTCACGGGGACGTCTTGTAGCAAGTACCCACGATAGAGTACGTGATCGATTATCGAGAGGAAACTCATTTTTTCACCACCCCACGAAGAGTCCCGATCGCTACGTCAATCAGCTCCAGATATATCGGAAACTGATAGAACATATCCACTAGGTCCATATGCCGATTGTTCTGTACTACCTCCAGTACCTTTGCAGGATCGATCTTCCTGTCAAATAGATACGTGTACACTATCTTTTCTACATCGGTGAGTTTATCTCCTGCACCAATATAGAAATTCTCGGACATGACGTAGAATGGACAGTTTGTCGCATCTTCATCAGTCAATGCTAAGTAGTGTCGGTTGACCAGAGGGTTATGATCAATCGCCAGTGCGTCAGCTTTCAAATACTCTGACGAGCATCGTGGTGAGATAAATCTCAGATCAGGATATTCGCTGGTAAATAGAGACCAGAACGAATATTCGTAATCTTCGAGTCGGCGGAATAGTTGAAGCGGATATCTCTTTATCTCCTTGTACTCCAACTTCTTCTTGAGAAACTCGCACACGTAGGGATCATACATTCCGTCAGGACGCATGAAGCTATTCCAGTCTCTGCTGTAGAAATGCTTCATGTATCGAGCAATGATATCTCGACGTACTTTTTCCAGTGTGGTCAGAGTAACGAACTTATCCTGAGTCAGGAAAGTCCAGTCGCCATCTCCGGGGTAGGATCTCTTATCGAAGATGAATGTTTCTCTTACACCAGACTCGAGTCTGGTGAGAATCGTATCATCTAAGAAATTAAGAATCTCGAACGAGATCTTGTAACATGCACCTTGGCGGTAAGACATGCGAGTCTTGTCGTTGACTTTAAACTCACCTATCTTTCCGTTGCCCATGTCCAGCAGAAACTCGTCACCGATATTCGGCTCAAACCCCGGATACATGACAGCTTCTCCAGTTATGTCGAAACTGTTATCTTCCGTTACAAAATCTGGGCGGATGTTATCCTGCAACTTCATCTCCATGTGCAGGATCTTGGTAAAGTCCTTATGGACTGAATGTCCCATCGGTTGAATATCCGCGCTACCTGTACGAATATCAATCTGTGGTAAATTTGTGTGGTAGTAAGTAACCGTTACCGGAATACCCTCCACGTACAGCATCAATCCACCATAAGCTTCCGAATATCTCTCAGGTGCTATGGCAGTATTTGTCGTAAAAGTATCTCGGATGTGCGCGAGTCCCACTACATCCAGATCGGTAGCTGCATTGTCGTTATTGGGGATGATTCGATCAGTTTCTTTCAGATCGGGATTAGGACCGTCTACTTGGGACGATGTCGCCGATGATTTTCCGGAGCGGCCTATAAGAGCCATCGAGACCTCCAAGTGTGTCGTGGTTAGGATCTATCAGTGTACCATCTTTGACCACTATGTGGCCAGAGTTGATCAGATCCGCTATTTGTTTTGAGATGGTAAAGAACGGCCAGTTCTCAAGAATATCTGGGTACCACTTTGGATTGAGGTACTTGACATCTGTGATTTCTGACAAAACTAGCCGATATCGTTTGCTCAAATTGAAACCAGGGAATTTTAGAACCAGATCATCGGTGAGTTCCAGATGAGTGGGTTCTATTGGTACATCGTTTGCATACACTTCGATATTGAAGATGCAGTCCGTTTTGAAGGACTCTTGCTTCTGCTTCTTCAATATCTTTACTACTACATCGTGGAGTTTGTACTCCCCGTCCTCGTCAATTAGTCCACCAAGAGGAATCTCAGACAGCATAGCAGGACCTTCGACTAGTGTACCTGCTATAAGGAATTCCCTGTATGACCGACTGTAAGTCAACCCTCGCGGAATCATCCAGTCGTCGTAGTAGGGAAGTACGATCGGGGTAGCAGATGGTTTGATAGCGAATGCTCGCGACCCCTTATCTACTTCATCGCCAGGGTATCCTGCATCGAGATTGCGGAAGGGAATGTCGGTACTTCTTTTGGGGACCATGATCTCAGGTATAATCTGATTATCGATCACCGCAGGAAACTGAATGACCATCATGTCCGCTCTGGTGTATTGTACATTCAAGACGAACTTGGTCTGGTATGCGTTGGCAGATCTACCTACCTTAATTTCTTCCGGCTTGTCCTCGTTATAATCCAGTTGGACGTTGCAGTACACATTTGTCTTGGGAATAATCAGTTCTACGTCCTGACTGTTCGCTGCGCGAGGTACGTTTGCAGTAATGAGATCATTGGATCCTTTCTTCAGATATTGTGCAAACGTCATTGCTTTATCGAACTTGCGCATCTTGTAGATGCTGTACAGATAGATGATGATATCCTGAGGTAGAGGATAGTCGTACACTACCGTTTCGGTGTACACGTGACCACCTGCAAATCTTCTCCAAAGCTGCACAGGTATTTCGTACGCCTGATCACGACTGACCAGTTCGATCTCGATCTCGATTGCCATGTGTGTAGGTATGGACATTTCGAGCAGACGCACTTCTGCGACAGGATCGACAAATACGTAAGGATACTTGGTACCCAAATCACGTTTGTCAATGTACTGACCAGTCGTATGGCTCATATTGAGCGAATCCCACTTAAGAGAGGTAGGATTTGTCACAGGAAGCGCACGTGCAATTACTTTATTGTTACGAAGTACAGCATTGTGTGAGCCATCTGATGCTTGCTGTGGTGCAGTGTGCCCCGTATCAATATAGATCTTGTCCGCAATTGGTGTGAGCGGATTGAGGTCGTTTATGATTTTATGCGTCAGCTGACGGGCAATAACATCGTGAATATGTTCCGTCATTTCTGGTATGACGGAGTAGATCGTTGGCATCATCAGCCCCCAATGTACGTTGTATATTTAGAACCAAATCGCATATCATGTAAGAAATCGACTAGTATCGAAGGAGAACGATAATGAAGTCACTTGGTGTGTTTCCCCCTTCTGCCGCAGAGAACGATCCCACGGTAAATGAATTGGAAAAATCGTCCGAAGACAAGGATGTCATACAACTTGAACTAGAGTCCAGATGTACTGAACTTACCCCGTACGAAGAGAAATACTTCTTCCGTAAATGTGCAGGGGTATACACCGGAAAATTCAACAAGAAGTATTCGGCAGTAAGGAATTATCCGTATTTCGAACGAGCACTGCGAGCGATCTACACTATTCTCGAATTCGGGAATCACAAATACTCATTCTACTCATGGCAAAACATTCCTCTTCAAAGTGATTCCTCTCTCGAGATGTCACTGGATGCATGCAACCGTCATTTCATCAACTACCGCCACGGTAACATACTCGAAGATAGCGGGATAGACCATCTCGCGCATGCTGTAGCACGATCCAGTATGGCGCTCACTCGATTCTATCGTCTTATCACGGGCGACATCCAGCCTCGTCAAGTTACCAGAGAGAAGGTTTCTGGTGTGATCTCCAAAATGGGGTTCCATAACGAATCTCCCGTACTTTTCCGTATGGACCAGATCACGAAAGAGACTGTGGTATCCATGTTGAAGTATGATCGAGACTACGTCGGGTCTACGATCCTTGAGTGTTTGGACATAGCAGACGAGTGTATCACTCGTACCGCGATGGGTGAATTGCCGATACTCGATCCGATGAATGGTATATTCCCGATGGATGTGCTGTTCTGGAATCTCTCGGAGATCATCACGTATCATCCGGAGATCGATGACCAGCTCAAAGTCTACCTGAGCAAAATTGAATAGGAGTAGTCATGTCCAAAAAACTCATTGCGTCACTTGTCGTGAGGTCCAAGACACACGCAGAATGGTACGCAGAAAATCCCTTACTGATGCCTGGGGATGGCGCATACTCCACAGATACTCGAGAACTTCGTCGGGGCGATGGAGTACATCTCTGGAGAGATCTTCCTGCAAATACTGACGGTAGTGTAGTAGGTCCTCACAAGGATACACATGCACCAGGTGCTCGTGATGCTATCACAGATATCGAGTTGGCCGACGGTTCATCTGCTACAGCTCGTGGTCTGGTAAATAGCATCTATCCTGTACTCCCTGCTGCAACTCACTTGGACTCAGTGACTCATATCAGCAACTATGCTGTAAATGGTAACCAGCCAGGACGTCCTAACGGATTCAGCAAAGGTATACTCGTCACCAGAAACCATGGTCCCATGCCTATCCAAGAATACGTGGCTATAAATCCGGTCAAAATAGCTGTGCGTAGCCAGCTTGATGGAGTATGGTCTGCATGGAAGATTCTTGTAGACGAAACTACGGTCAATGCTGCTGTATCGACTCTGACCGCAGAAATTGCCACAAAAGCTGATACTGTACATACCCACACACCTGCGCAAGCAGGCGCCGCTCCTGTAGTCCATACTCACACACCTGATCAGTGTGGAGCTGCACCTACGGCACACACGCACACCCCGGGACAGGTGGGACTAGGTAATCTTCCCAATGCCAAAAGTGACGCAGTTAATTTTGACTCTACTGGAACACTTGCTACGTCCAAAGCAGTGAAGACTGTAAATGACTCCTTGGCGGGAAAGTCAGATATTGGTCATACTCACACACCTGCGCAAGCAGGCGCCGCTCCTGTAGTCCATACTCACACACCTGATCAGTGTGGAGCTGCACCTACGGCACACACGCACACACCAGAACAAGCAGGCGCAGCTCCTGTAGTCCATACTCACACACCTGCGCAAGTGGGTTGCCCGACCATTACCAAATCCGCAGCTGCACCAACTGGTGGTGTTGACGGGGATGTACACATAACCTACATCTAAGTGAGGGTGTTGTTGTGTCGAAGATGACTACCTACATACCGAGAGAAAATCGGTACGTCTACCAAGATACTATCTTGGTGGATCTTGTCCCTTGTCCTGATGTTCCGTCGAGTACAGTCGTCACGATGCTCGATGGTGAAATAGTAGAAGCGCATTATCTCGGTGACAGTGCACAAATTGTTCCTCTACCCGAAGATAAGGTACAGGCAATCCTTGCTTATCTCAAACTCGCGTACGAACGCGGGTTGTATGAAGTGTGCGCGTTTGACACATATCGCATTTATAGCGGCGTGATGCTCAAAAAGAATCTTCCCACAGACTGGACGTGGTGTGACATCAGCTATAGCAAAGAGATGGCTGGCGGTGCATACATGTTGGTCGATGGTGCATCCGCACCTGAGCGTATACGCGCAGCAGTATATGAAAAGAACATGCGATTCGTCGAATGGCCTGGTACTGTAACGGGTGACGAGTTGATTGTATTCAGCGAGGAAGAATTCGCTAAACTTCCTCCTCGTCCGAATCCTTACAGTACATGGGACGTAGTCAAATCAGAGTGGTACGATCCTAGAAATGTCGAAGAGTTTCGTAAGTCTGCGATGCTGGAAATTCGAAACAAATTCGAAGGAACCAGATGGAATCGGTGGGGAAAATACGTGCCGCAATTCGATCAGTCGACATGGTCGCTGCAATTGGAAGAAGCAGTCGGTTGGCTGAAAGATCCCACCTACCCCACTCCTTACATAGACACGTTTATGTCACTCCGACTCCTGAAAGTGGACAAACGTACTCTCTGTCAGGAAATCTGCGACAACTCTGCACAGTTCAAACAGGTAATGGCAGAAGTAAGCGCAGAACAATGGAACTATCTTGATCGAGCTAAGGTCGCCGACCTACAGACGCTCGATGCACTTTTGGAAGAATTGCGATCCATGTAGTTCGACGATATCTCATGTGGTCCAACTGGACCACATGAGAATCTTAAACAAAAGAGAGTACATCATGTCGGTATCCGTAAAAATAGGTTCTACTTGGCGTAATGTGGATCAGCTTTATATCAAGATAGGTGGCGCATGGCGAAAAGTTTCTAATGTGTTCACGAAGGTCAGTGGACAGTGGAAACCTAGCTACTCATATTCCTGGAGTATCGGTGCATGGTCTGCGTGTTCCGTATCCTGTGGCGGTGGTACACAGTCTCGGGTAGTTACCTGTGTTCGTAATGACGGAAAAACTGTAGAAGACTCACTCTGTGGAAGTAAACCCGTCACCTCTCAAGTCTGTAATACACAAGCATGTCAACCTGTAGGAACATGTCAGTATATTAATAACGGATCGGGCCCGCAGTATTATTGGGCTATAGGCGGAGGATTCCATCTTTTATTCTGGGGGACGATACTTAACAACGGGTCGTATATTGTTGGACCATTTGATACTACTACCGTTAATGGGTATAAGTATTATAAAGGTACTTTTATGTTTCGGGATCAAAATGGTAATGCATATTACCAAATATGCCGAGAGCCTGTGTAAACTTACGCAACCCATGCTATTTGTATAGTCTACAATCAGGAGTAAACAGATGACATCTTTTCAAGTACCGTCGAGACTGTTTTCACAGTCGTTTCTTTTTGGTGTTCCTTATGAGTTCGCCACAGATCGAAAGTACGTCAGTGATCTCATACAGGAAATCATACGAGTAGATCGAGAAGTGATCATCGATGTGCAGATACCCAAAGAAGGTACAAAGGATCAGGTACGCGATGTCTTCAAGTCTATGGAAAAATCCGAACTCATTTATCTCCGTCTGTTGAGTTCGAATCAGTCAGATCAAAACGACTGGATTCTGAATTCCAAATGTGAACATGTCGGATTTCTTGCACCAGATGAACATACACTACATGTAGTGGGTCTGTACCATCTGCAGCATGTAGGATCTCGCCGAGAAGTGATGATCATTTACGACGGTCAACCCATGCATCTTGAGCCTAACCAAATTCCGGAAAGTCTCAAGTACTACAAAGAAAACATGTTCCACGGACGAGATGTTCAGAGAGATGAGGTGGTCAGTCTCATTCCTAAACAAATGAAGATGTCAACGTCAGACGGTGACATTCTCGTCTCGGAAATGTCCATTCTTGGTGGACCAGTAGCTAACGCACTGCAGGGTACTCTCCCTCCTCCCGCCGAAATCAATTTCCAAGAGCAGTGGCTTACCGGTAATTCGGATTTGAAAGCTGCACAGACCATTGGCTATGTTTTCAAAAGAATCAAATTCAATCTTGAAAGAATGGAACTCATAGCCAGAGTAGGTCCCACCAATGCACCTGCTATCCAAGTACCTCGCCCTAAAGTGATCCAAGTACTTGGTCTCGTAGATGGTAAATGGGTGGAAGTAACCTATCCATTCGAATTGTCAGAAGATAGTTGGACATTTCTGTCTCCACTGTCACTCGAATTGAAACCATCAGAAGAAGAAAACTTCAACTTCAGTGGAATCAAGTTGGTGGTGTCGGAGTGGTATCCTGGAGCTAATCCGCAGATGGAGACAGGGCTGATGCGATTCACCGTATACGGAAAGATCGTGTACAAACCCAACCAGGAGATGATAGAAGTACCATTCATCACTCCTCCAGAAGCTCAGCTCATCTACGCTCAGTACAATCCGAGAATACTTGAGCATCCTCGGAACAAGTACCGTACGATAAATCTTCCTGCCATAGGGGAGGAACCGGTACAACCGAAAGAAGAGAAGCAGAGAAAAAGTAAGAAAAAGAAATAGACATAACTGTGTCACTCACTAGGACTCATGTGAGTCCTAGTGAGCTCAAATTACTCGATCTGTTTTTCTGGTGGAATTGGCCATGGAACTAAATCTATATTTCCATTCCATGGGAATCCTGGTTGCTGAGGGATATTCTCAAGCTGATTAGCGTAAGAATCCCATTGAGTAATTTGAGCTGTGATTGAATCTAATTCCGCTGAATCCGTAGTAAGTCTTCTTTTGCGAAAAAGTTGACTGATACTCGGATCATAAATGACTCTGAATCTACGATCTCGCTCATTTCTGATAGTCTCCTCACAGAGACAGTTTTGTTCTCTTTCTTTCTCCATTACGATAGTAGCATAAACCGCATCGATTTCTGCTGGTAACGGTTGCGGTATCTGCAGATTCCATGCTTGGATCACTATCTCGTCACTTATTGCAGGATCGTAAAACAGGGTCCAACTTGTGTCAGGATTCACATCTGGAAACATACGGACTAGCGTCTCGTGCAAATATTCGTAACGCATAGTTGGTTCACCTCAGACGAATCGCATACAGTTGAGTATTCAACCGGTCCGTGGAGTACCTTGATCCAGAACCATCCGAGTACATCAAGAGGCTGATTAGATCGGCTTGGTTACCCTGCAGTACAGTGGATACTTGAACTGCAGTGTACTTACTGGATCTGGTGGCCTGACGAGACGATGCAGTTCTCACACCATTCACACCGATAGATAACTCGACATACAGCCCATTTGCAGGATACACCAGCAAAGATCCGCATATCAAATATATTCCTGATGTGGGTAGTTGCAATTTGAACTGATTGTAGCTCAGTCTCCAGTTTTCTCCATCCACGTATGGTGCATTTACAGTAAGTGTGGTAACCGTCTTTGACGGAATCGTACCCCCAGTTACGGTATCAGTCATGATGTTACAGAAGTCACCTACTGCGGCTTTGCCCAGAATAGGAATTGCTTCTGCTAACTGTGCGAGATTAGTCTCCGATGGTATCAACCCTGCTGCGACAATTGCTTGGATTATCTCCCGTTGTGGGTGTTCTATCGCTGATGCAAACACACGAGAACCTGCCAAGCCACGTGCTTTATCGTAGTCTTGGTAAGGATCGTTTGGGCCTGTGGCCTCTTTTGGTGGAATGTACTTCATTCGCCCCCCGTGGACATAGTTACGGTTCCCCCGGTAACCATACCATGTTTCTTTTCACTGGTTCCAGCTATTATGTGTTACTATTACAAACACCCCGATAGGAGTTTCGATATGAGTCTGTTCGACGACGTAGGTATTCAGAACGCACAAATGGCGCCTTATATCAATACCGGTCTCATTTTCGATATCGCTTTGGGTAGCTACGAAAGAAGCTTCGATCGTAAGTGGCTACTCAATGGTGGTATCGCACCTATCACCGCAATATGCGGACGAGCACAGACTTACAAGTCAACTGTGACTGATAGTATCATCGTTCAGATACTACTTAGGCACTCGCTTATCGAGTGTTGGAAACATGACTCGGAACAACAGACATTCTCACTCAAGAGATTTGAGACCATGGCAGACGGAAAGTTGGTTGCGCATGAGCGCATCCGTTTGACCAATGCTACATCGTTGTCATTCCCTGAAGTCATGGAGAGTATCCACAAGCTCTGCATGCACAAGGAAAAGAACAAGAAGGATTATATCGTAGAGTCTCCGTTTACCGACTTTGAAGGTAAACGAGTACATATCTGGGTACCTACGCTTATCGACATCGATAGCTTCTCGTGTATGCGCACGGTACAGGAAGCTCTTCAGTCTGAAAAGGTTGGTGTAGAAGACAGTTCCCGAAACATGGATGACATGTATGACGGAAAGGTCAAACGAAAGTTCATGCTGGATATCACGAGGATGGCATCCAAATATGGACTGTACTTCCTTATGACGGCTCACGTCGATGATCAACATGACATTGATCCTCGAAAGCCATCGCAGAAACAATTGCAGTTCCTTCGTCACGGTGACCGTCTGAAAAGTGTCGGTTCTCAATTCGAGTTCCTGACAAACGTACTTTTGCAAGGGACTTCACCTACGCCCATACTGGATTCCAATAAGGGACCAGAGTATCCTTCTGGTAGTACTAGTGGTGTGGATGTAAACGAACTCGCAGTTAAAGTGTTGCGCTGCAAAACAAACGCTACGGGTACACAGATCCCTCTGGTCATGTCTCAGCATCTCGGTATCCTTGGTCCTCTCACCAACTACCACTTCCTGAAGAATAACGAAGACTTCGGGTTCGTGAAGAAGGGTCACAACCGTTACTGCATGATGACACCAGACACCCTACTTCACAGAAACAGCGTCATCGATACTCTCAAAGACAATTACGAACTCTGTCGTGCTTTGGAGATACTCTCTCAGCTCAAATGGATTTCCATGTACTGGAATACCAAAGCACAGCCTGTTGACATTCCCGAAACTGCTACAGAATTCGTAGAGAAGATTCATGCGAGTAACTCCATCAAGATCGAAGACATCTTGAATTCGCGTGGTCATTGGTCGTACAGCGAAAAGACCGAGGATCGTCCATACCTCAGTCTGTACGACGTACTCGAGCTGTTGCAGAAAAAATAAAGCTCCGCAAGTGGGTTTAGATAGGGGTGGAGCTTGCGCTCCACCCCTATCTGCTCATTACAACTGTATCACCTAGCGGTAGACCAGCGAGGTGAACACTTCCTCAAAGGTCCCAAACTCGCCGTGGCGGTAAGGGAGCTGCCTTGCTACGACACCCTTTAGATGGCCGAGGTCTATCGGCCATCCTTCGCGAGCCGTGCGAAGGATGCTCGCGGGTACGAAGGCAGGGATCATCCCGCGGGACGGTCCCTCTATGTTGTTGATCTTGCGCAGTTCCTTGATCACGACAGAGGGCGCACCGTGGCATGCCCAGTTCTCGTGTCCTTCCGAGTGGATCCAAACCTGGATGGCGTAGTCGCCATCCTGGTATTGGAATCCCATCTGGTCGAACTGGCGAAAGACATCTTTCGCCACGAACGGGTGCAGAGCTGAGATCTTCGTGATCTCATTGGGGACGATGAACATTTCGACATTACCGATTTCGATGCCGTTGATAGTAGCCATGATAAATCTCCTACGGTTAGATTGTTGGGTGGATATCAAAATAGTAATGTATATCTAAAAATAGATGAATGACATAATTCAATTACACTACAGAGGGGAGGCACTTGCCTCCCCTCTGTAGATATCTGTCTAGTATAGTACTAGCGGAATCGATCGTGCGTGGATGACTGGAATCTGTTGTACAGGTTTGATTGCTTTTGGTCGTACAAGATCTTGTGCATTCCATACACAGGAGAGACCCCCACACTCGGCAATAAATGTCACGACTACGTCGCGCAATGCTCTGAGCATCCACGTCTTTTGGAGCTTTCCTGCGATAGGTTTGATGTACCTCTTATTTTTGAAGTCTACTGCAAGTACCACAGAATTGTAAGATTCATGTAGTACTTTGCTGATATCCTCAAGGGACTCAACCGCAATATTCTTCGGGTAATAGATACACACCGCATCAGAGAGAAGAATCACTTCAGCATTGTCTTCTGGTAGCACAAATCGAACCTGCTGGGCAGAATCGATTCTTTTGAGGTGAAGTGCTAAACACATCTGCTCAAGTAATACCATCAGTTCACGTGGATGTGGATGCATCTGTGTCTCCTTTCCTAGTACTACTCAGCCTGTGTATTCAGTGGGAGTAGCGTTAGTTCGAATGATGGTTCGAATTTCTTGATTATGATGCCCTGAAATTCGCTTGCATTGAGAATGAGATGGTCATCTTTTTCTGGGTAATCGGACATGTAGTACACCTCCGCCACCGCTACATTGCATAGGATTTTGAGACAGGTGATGCACGGTGCAGTAGTGCAGTAGATCGTCGATCCTACAAGAGACACCCCATTCCTTGCCGCAGAAATAACTACGTTTTGTTCCGCATGAATTGCGCGGCAAACATCGAGTTGTTCGCCGGAAGGAATGTTCTTAACGTAGCGCAAACACGTCTCTTTTGTACAATGCGGATGATTCCGTGGTGCACCGTTGTAACCTGTGGCCAGAATGGTTCTACCATTACCTACGGCAACTGCACCTACCTTCCGACGGACACAGGTGGATCTGGTACTTGCGAGAACTGCGTGTGCCATGAAGTAGTCATGCCATGAAATTCTGTCATCCATTTTCAGACTCCGAATTTAGTGATTAGTAATCTCATCTCACATCAGTGATATATACATATAGCAAGTTTGAAATTAAGATCTGTCATGCTATGCTTCTCCATCCCATCTACGGAGTAATTCTATCATGAATAAAAAATTCGTACTTTCAGGTCTGCACAATTTGACCGCAAACAATTCACTCCACGTAGATGGAGTATCTGTTGAGGATATTCTCAGTATTCTCAATGCTATCCACAAGAACCCCACTTTCATCAACTGGGCAAATGCAGTGGATGCGCTATACCGCCATGTGGTCGATTTCGACAACCCACACCGCTTGACAGTGGAACAACTTCATACAAAAGTAATTCAAGTACTGTACGAAGCGTGGCTCACTGAGGGCTACACAGGATCATTGCAAAAGTTTACGGATATCATATTCCAGTACGTCAAATACGCTACACTTGACGAAATGATTGAGGGCATCTCCGAGACAGCAGTTCCTCCCGTAGCTATACTCAAACAGTATCTGGACCTGCATAATGAAGATGCACTGAATGCTCATTCCGCAGTCATCAATCCATTCATTCCTGGAGATCCGATGATCCATTCTCCGATTTTGAACTTGTCGAAATTTATAGGAATTCCGAGAGAGATAGAGCTACGCAGAAATACTGAGGATACCCACTATACTGACATAGTCATGGACATGGGTCGTACAGGTGATGAGTTTTCCGCATTCTGGAGTGTTGAACTTAAGTCGTGTGTGTTCGCCACCCTTAAGTGGGAGAATGGCGATACCGTTCGTCTTAGTCTGGATGCTGTCTCTCGAGAGCTTGTGGCGGATAACGGGCTGTCATTTGTTATATCCATTCCCCCGTGGTTCGATGTAGTGCGGTGTGGATTAGTCGTATACGACGGCGTACTTGATTTGGTTTTTGGTACTCAGGTTATCGCGTTGGGATATGCTCCGGGTACTTCGTCTACATCTACAGGGAGACTCACCTGCGACTTGCTCAAGATGACTGACACGAGTCCTTTGCGTCAATTCGTGATCTATCCGGAAGCACTACTACCGGAACAAGTTGAACATATCTTCGAACATCTCGACTAAGGAGATTGTCACATGCCACCTATTCGCATCATTTGGACCATCTCCGGATTTGAACTTGCGCAGACTGATACACTGGAAGACGGTCAAGTAATTCCACAGTCTGAACATGAGTTCACTGTACCGGATTTGTTTACTCTACTGAAAGAAGTACGTCGTATGTTTGATCCCGCAAACATCGACTACATTCAGGGTCTCATCACCAAACACGTCAACGATTTCGACAACCCTCACGACACTGACTTGGCGAAGATGGGGACAAGTGTACTGCAGGAACTCTACAATCTGTGGTTGTCCGAAGGAAACTCCGGAACACGAGAAGAGTTTCTGAAGGTACTTTTTCAGTATGTGAAGATCGCAGATGTAACCACTGCACTTGAAGGTAAAGCACTTGATCAGGTACCTTCGGTGAAAGCAGCCGCTGCAATGGTGCATCAGCACGACACCAATCCAAACGCACACGATGCAATTTTCGCAAAGCTCTTCCCGGGAGAAACTGTACAGTTGACTCCTACTCTTGCAGTAGATGCATTGGTTGGAATACCCAGGAAAGCAATTGTCACTGCTGAAACTCCGATATCGTACATAGACGAACATGGAGTACTCCGTACTGCTCCTGCTGGTGTATTGCCTATAGACTACATCTATGGGGACCCGGCAATTCCGCTCACCGGGCAGTACACGAACAAATATTTGCATTCTGAGCAGTTCGGTAATGAGTATTGGGAAACTACCAATCTCGTCAAAGACGTCTCAGGTAATCTGCAGAATCTCAGAAAGAACGGACCACTGCATATTCTTAAGGAAGTGGCTTCTGCTAATCCAGTGCACCATCAACTCACATCTGCGATAGGGCTGGCAGTTGAAGCGGACAAGCTGTACACCATTTCAGTGTTTGTGTATCCCATAGGTCGACACTGTTTTGGTATCATGCTTCCCGGGTCGTATGCTGGACCTTATTCGTACGTACATTTCGACCTGCTCGACGAGAGAGTGTTCATCAACGCAGGATCTGATCAAAATCGGATATATGGAGAAATACAGAAATTGCATTCTGGTTTTTACCGTGTGTCGATGTCATTCCGACCTGTAGCATCTGGTACGATCAAACCAGCGATGTACCCTCTGGATATCTACGACGGTGACGATAATTACGTGGGTGTCGCAGATCCTGCGATCGGTATCGATGCTGTGCAATTCAACGAAGGCCCGCTTGTACCTTACGTAGAATCCACCGATACCGAGGGAGTTTGTGGAGTCCATAACTTCAAGATTCCCACTGTAGGATGGCTCAATAATGATGAAGGTACCTTCATCTTTGAGTGCACGAACTCCGGTCGTCTTCTCCCGGACATCAATCGCGTACTCTACAACTTGGCTAATGGACCTACAGGTCTTGCACTGAGTGGTCAGTTCCCCACGAACCATAATCGCCGTTTCTATTTCGCAGCGAATGATCCGAACAACATCGCAATGTACGGGAAGTGGAGTCCGCCTTGTACCAGAGAATTCGTATCTCTTGTACATGCATACTCTGCACAGAACCACATCGTTGCAGGGTTTGATGGTCCGGTACAAGAAATTGCAGTGACCAAACCGATTCGTGCAGATTCCTCTCATCTTCACATCGGCGCAGATCGTTTCGGTAATAGTCCGTTCTCCGGATGGTTCAGACGCATGTGGTATTATCCGGGAATTTGTACAGTCAAGAATACCAACTTCTTCTTGGGAGAATAGACATGGCAGTCGTAACCATAAGCCTGACCGATGCTAACTGGACCAAACTTGAAGGTGTCGATGGTCCGTTTACCATCAGGAACAAATCCGGACACCCGATAAGCATCGTACGTATTGCATCCACAGATGCTCCGCCCACTGACGAATCGCTCGCTGCAAGCGGTATCGATCCCGTGGAGATAGGTGGATCCATTTTCGAAGTGAGTACCGAATTGAATCAGTTTGCATACGCTAAGGCTATAGACGGCCAAGGTGAACTGACTATTCGTCCTTACGGTACACTGGATCCTTCTGAGGATATCACGTATTTGGCGGCACTACTGGATGTGGTGAATAACCTGATCAGGGATCACCGTAACGATCACGACAATCCTCACGCCACTGACAAGACACAAGTGGGTCTGGGTAACATTCCGAATGCTAAGAGTGACGATCCCACACTCGGAGATTCCGAAGTACTCGCAACAACGAAGGCCACTTCGGTGTTGAATGATGCGCACATCGCACATGTACAGAACAAAGAAAATCCACACGAGGTCAGTAAAGGTCAGGTAGGTCTCGGCAGTGTAGCTAACTACGCTCCAGCTACTGCTGAAACGTGCTCTGACGAAACTCGTGACGATTTGTACATGACACCCAAGATGACACACACTGCTGTCAAATCTTGGATACAGATAAACATGGCGGTTGCTCCGCAATCGATCATGAAATCGAAAATGGGCCCACGTCCTGTGGGGTGGTCGCAGCTTGATTGTAGCCAGCCCGCTATTCCTGTGGAGAAGTCCACGGATACTCGCTTGAGAATCAATGAAGGTCTGGTCGTCGCATTTGCTGACTCTGGTAAGGTACGGGAAAGTTTTGAACTTATCGCACCTGTGAATGTGGATCTTCCTGCAAACGCCGCAGACGGGATCTATTACGTGGCAGCAAATCTCAACGAGAAGGCTCAATTCACCACGTTCAATCTGACCGCATTCCCTTACAAAGAAGGGGCACTTCGCGATGGTCACGTCGGTGACTTTTTCGATACTGCACGCTGCGTGATGTTTAATTCTTCGGACGCTCCAGTATTGCGTGTATACATCGCGAAACTGGTAGTTCTTTCTGGAGTAATCACCCAGGTCATCTGCGCACCAGTCGGGGATCGTACGATCATTCCTGCTACAATCCCAATCATCTTGGGTGGACGTGATCTTTACTACAATCCGTTCCTTGGCGAGACCGATATGTACGCGGAAGTAGAGTACAATGGAAACTGGGGACAGACGGGTTGGAACGACCAGATCGGGGTACGAGCAGAACCTCATCAGACTGGTCCGCTGAAGCGAATCATACTGCAATCTGGTCTGATGGGTTTCCTTGCCAGCGGTAAAGAATCTGGTTCCCCTTTCGGAGCTAGCTTCCCTACTGTTACTACGCCTTTGCGTGCACGCATCGTCATCTTCAAGAGGTAGGACATGCTCAAAAACATCTCCTCTGAACTTGAAGATTTTCGATACATGAAAGCAGACGAAGTTCTGGAATTCTCTGACATCCAGAACTTTGCAGAACACAACCTCGAAAGACTCCAAGGTTTATTCCAAGATCCTCGAGGTGTGGAGTTCTTCGGATCTGGTCTCACCAGAGTTCTCTTCGGTATTCTGAATACTTTCGGACACATCTTGAACACATTCAAGACCAATGTGTTTCGTTCGTACAGAACGCTGAAAAGAACGGAACTTGTGTACTACGTGGAATCGAATAAGTTCACTACCATGCGACTCGTGAATCTCGATTACGACATGGTCAAACATATCTCGATTCCTGTACCTGACAAGATGTCTGAACCTTATCTGCAAACTACTCAGTACGGTAGCGATCTGCTGCTAGTGATGCAGATGAAGGAAACTACTGATCGTTTCGTGAAAGGACTTGAAAGTTTGCGCAATCAGGTCCTCGCGATGACTGTCACTTTGGAAGATCTTGATCTGCCGAGTAATTTGCCGGCAGTGACCGCAAAGTTCAAGCAGTTTAATCGTTGTTTTGTGGGGCAGCATCTTCGGGATATTCAGATGAGCAAAGTCATCAAATCCAAGGAAGAGCTCCAAGGAACTTACGAACTGCTTTTGGACTCGGCTAAGTACCACTACGAAGTGGCATCAGTTGTCAAGAACATGGAAACATGTAGTGCGCTGCTTACGGAGATCATAAACTTCATCGAAAAAGATGGGGTCTCCATTTCCAAACAACAGCTCACTACGCTATCCGAGTTGTCGCTCTACTACGCCAAGATGTTTGACATGTATGGTGTAACTATCCAAGACATGGGTAGAGTAGAACACAATTTCGTGGAAGTCTTGAAACTGGTGAGAAAGTATCTTAACGTCTAATACAGACAAAAGCCCTCAGAGGAGTGGCAATGCCACTCCTCTGAGATGCTGTATTTCTTAGCTCTTGGGGTGTGCTTCACGGATAGCTTTCATCTTCTCTACGATCGATTCCAGTTTGGCAGTATTTCCCATCTGGTACTCGAATATTGCTTCGAGTTGTTCCTCGATGGAAGCGGCCTGCAGATATTCGCGTTTGCGAATTTTCCGGATTTCCTCGTTGTAGAGTTTCGTATAGTTATCGGCAGGAATCTCCCACTCTCCAGATTCAGATGCCACCATCACGGTGTCACCATTGTTCGGAGGAAGACCAGCCATCCGGATATATCCGGGAGGAATGTCTTCAGGAAAAAGTACTCGCACCCAGTTTCTGGTACCAGGTTCAGCTGCAACAATCGCGTCAAAGTTCTCGGACATTTATGCCTCCCATATCGTACGGTAAAGTATTTCACCTTCATCAGGTACTTGCACATGGCGTGCTTTGATATACGCAGTCATGTCAGGAATAGTAAACTTAGGTACACGGAACGTGGTGTATCCGTCACCCAAAGAATACTTATTGGTTCTTCCTGTATCTGTGACTAGCTGCTGCCACTCTTGTTCAGACACCAGCAGGTTGTTTTCCTGTGCGTATCTGAACAACTCAGGGTAGGACTCTCGCAGTAACTCAGAACCATCAGGGTAGATCCAGCCATGTACAGGATCTGACGACATACGGAACACCAACATACCTACAGGTGTAGCGTCAACCACCAACGCAGGCTGCTGAGTAGTCTGTACTACTTCAAATACTGTGACTGTAGCAAATACAGGTTGACCGCTCCATGAATGTACGATCAGCGATTGTACAGTCTGAGGGACAGCATTCATCTTGTATCCAGAAGAGACATTTACAGGAAATCCTACTGAATCATTCAGTTCAGCACCAGTAATCTGATCCAGTACTCTACCCTGAATAGTACCGGAAAGAGTCATGGTCCTCGTATCCAGTACGAGGTGTCCACCCCCTCCGTTTATTCCTTGATCAGGATGCATGAGCTTGAAGTGATTAGCTACGACATCTTTCTTTGCCATCACAGATACTTCACCTTCAGGCGTCGTGATCGTGGTCGGCACAACGAAAGAGTTGCGTATATTCTCAGCCCCACCGAGTGTATCGATGGTTAGTGCCAAATCTTTGAGACTCATGCTCTCTTCGCAATCTATCAAGATCCAGTATACTCGATCTTTTTCGATGAGGAGGTTGAATACTTCCATTTCTCCCTGAAAATCGAGTACTGCTTTCTTGATTGGTGTGAATTGTGCAGTAGATACATTTGGTTGTGCCAGAGTACTGGCAAGTGCCATGCGGGTGGTCGCAGGATTCATGTACCGATTCGTCAATACTCCGTCTATGGCTTCTTGATCAGTAGCCATAGGTGCATTCACTACCTCACCAAGACCTACCTGAACTTTGGTTACTGCGTGAGGATTGTCACGGTTCCCCGTATGTGAACTGAGCGCAGTCTGGATTGCAGAAGTATCGCTACCACCTGCAGCAATTGCAGCATAGACGCGATTGAACTCGGCTTCAATGAGATTGTAGTCTCGCAGATCATTGATCGAGTGATCGTGAGATACTGGAGCTGCTCCACACTGATCAGGTGTGTGAGTATGAACTACGGCAGCGGCTCCGCATTCACTGGGTGTGTGCGTGTGCACAATAGGAGCGGCGCCTGCTTGTTCTGGGGTGTGGGTATGATTAACTTCTGCTGCCCCGCAGTCTGACGCGATGTGTGTGTGATGCAATGGTGCTGCACCTGTCTGATCGTACGTCACACCATGCGGATTATTTTTGGATCTGAGGTGCATCTCGATGTCTTCCCCGAACGAGGTAAGACGTACGTCTGTATAATCGCGTGCCTGTCTGAGTACATTTGACCCGACAGTATCGACATACGCCACAGATGCAAATCCTGATCCACCTGACAGCATTTTCGATGCCATGTAATCCATGTATCGATTGAATGCAGTCTTGACATAGTGAACGAAAATACATGCAATTCGGCACGACTCGTTCGTATTGATGTTATTCGCGACGATATCGAGCAATGCGATCGATGGTTGTTCTACTTCAATCTCCAAAGAGTACTCACCCGGAATGGTGATTTCTTTGAGGATGATACCCTTTTCGTTGGAGAGGGTGATAGACCCTGAGGTAAGTTCTGTTACCACAAGATACACGAAATGTCGACCGGGCTTCTGAAATGCAGGAGTCAATACACGGGCAGTGGCCTGTGCGGGGATTACTGGCTTTTTGTTGATGTAGAGCAGTTCGTTGACATCAATAGTAAAACCATCAAAGCCCCAGTTCGTATCAACAAAGAAAGGATTGAGAATTGGATCTGAAAGTACTGGTGAGAAATATACCTTTCCCAAGGTATTTCTCATTTCTTCCAAATCACGATTCACCCCGATCATGCTGCTGGCAAGAGCAAATGCTGTCGACAACTTTCCAGGGTCTGCGGATTGGTGGTCATGAGTGATACCGTTTACTTCCACTCCACCCATCTGGAATCGATCGGTTTTGGTCTTTCCACCTATCAGTTCCGGAGAAGAGACGCTCGATGGAGCGAGCGTAGATCCCGGAGATTTTTGCTCTGTATTGGCCATGAAACGCCTCACTGTGTAAAAAATTTAGGGCATAATATTTGAAAATAGAGGATCTCCCGAAGGAGATCCTCTATCTCATTCCCAATGAAGAGCATTGTATTTACCGGTGAATACGCCCCAAGCAAGTTTGAATCTTTTCTTCAGATTGGGTACATGATAACATCTTGCAGGTACCCATACACCACTGACCAACTGCTGGGATACCCCCAGAAGTTTGCCGCATACGGTAAACAAGGTCCGACATCTTTACGCATCCTGGCATGGCCATAGTTCTACTCCTTTCAAAAAGTTATAGCATTTGTTTAGTAAATGGAGAGTACGGAGGAACCCTCCGTACTCTCCTGCGTATCGCTACTTCTGGGAGCCGATGATCGTCACGATTGCTTTGCCCACGTACAAATGACCGGGCGCATTTGCGACGACCGTGAAGGTGTCGTTCACTTCAAAGGTGACGGCACTGTAGTCGGGGTGGTCACTACCGATTCTCGTCTCGGATGCGCGATCCATCACGACAACCTCTTTGACGGTTATCGACTGGATGTGCACGCCTTCTGCGAGCTGACGAATCGATGTATCGAACCATGTCGATTTCTTTTCTTCGTTACTGACCGAAAGATCGACACCGTTTTCGATATCGAACGCAGGTTCGGCCTTGGGGTTTTCCTCAGTTACATCGACAGTGACCGTTTCTTCCTGCGGCTCGATCACGTCGAAGGTTTCTGGAAGTCCCAGGTGGATCGTCACGTTTTCCACTTCCTGCAACAGCACGGGTTCAGTTTCTTCGACTTCTTCATGATCCCCCGTTACGCTTTGTTCGGTGGTATCTGCAGGATAGGATGCAGTCGGTTCCTGTTCCATCTCAGGTTCTGTATGAACTTCCTCAGCGGCAGCCACTTCCGCAGTGGAAGTGTCGGATACTTCCTCGGTGATCAGTACGGATTCCAGAGGAGCCTGCGTAGGCTCTTCATCTTCCATCGTGAGTTCTTCCGCAAGTTGGGCTGCAGGAACTTCTACAGTCTGTTCCAGTGTGTACTCCTCGACAGGCTGTACTTCCGGTTCTACAGCCGTTTCTGTCAGTACTTCGGCAGGTGCTTCTTCCTGCTGCTTCACAGGAAGTTCGACTTTCGGGATCTCGATTTTCACGCTGACATCGTCCTTTTCTTCCGCTGCACGGATCGTAGCGATTTCTTGCGAAGACAGCTGCCGGTGGCAGCACTGCGCGTATCTGCAGATCTGTGCACTTACGGTGCTTCCGAGACCATTGATGGCGTCGTTGCGGTGAATGTGTGCGAACAGATGTTTCGCCACACGGTACCGGCCGAGAAGAGCTCTGCGGTATTCTTCGAGGTGCCGATGGAAGAAATCGTCGATCGTTTCCACCTTCTCGTCGCAGTCGACGTTGAAGATGTAGAGACGATCACCCACGTGAATTTCCGTATCACGGAAGCCGTATTTGGAGTGAACGATTCGTCCATGAACCACGAATTCGCCAGGTTCGAGTTGCAGATACGCGAGAGTGCACCACACGAAGTGATTGGTCTTCTTGTGGATCTCGTCTGCGTATGCTGTCATTTCCCGAATGAGCGTGTCGTACGTGTTGACTATGTTCTCGGTATCAACCGAGCGGCCGTCGAGACCCACGTAGTTTCCGCCTTCCTGGTCTTTCTGTACGAACTCGAGCATCTTCTTGCTGATGCCACGGTACTCGTCGGACTTCAGTTCACGGAACCACTCGAGGTACATCGGTTTCGTGCACTTGAAGGTGAACAGCTTATCCATCAGTGCACGATACGCGTGCACGATCAGAGGAATCTCTGCTGCCCATTCCGAGATCCACGTGACATCTTCACGCCTGGTCAGGTTCTCGATGCTGCCGAGAAGCGTAAGCTCTGCTTTCCCGAACTGGTCACGGCCGTCTGCGACGATCACGTTATCCACACGGTAGAGCGCACTACGGATGCTACCGAGTCGATGACCTGCGATGAGTACCACGCACCCGGGCCAGACAGTCACAGCAGAATGCAGACCACATGGTTCCGGGTAGTTCAGTACTCGGGTGTGAGAAGGCTGACCGCCGGGTGCCGCGATGATCGTAGCGATACCGTGTACGTCATCCTGTCCGCCAAACTCAAACAGAGTTCCGGATGCGCCAGTGGTCAACGTCAACTTGCTGGGAGGAGAGAACTTCGACGAATTCATGAACCGAAGATCGTCTTCGATTGCTCTGGTGATCTGCCTACGCCAGCTCATTTTGGGTCTTTGAGACATGATGGAAGTCCTCATGGTGTTGAGGGTTAGTGGAGGTATCTCAATATTGTAATGTATACCTCGAATTCTTTCGATTTCCGAGGTAACGTATATTACGGCATATGCGAATAAAAAAGTAGACACTGAGTAGAGACCCTGTGAGGGGTCTCTACTCAGAGTTGTTGTTACCAGTTTCTGGATATGCGCAAAGAGTATCTACCAGGACCCATAGAGGTGAACCTGATGTACTCATCAGTGATCTGTTCTACGTTCCCTAATGGTTGTTGCTGTCCGGGTATTTCCAACGCAAACACGGTGTAGTCGATGTCCTTAGTCCCGAACGGATTCGGTATTGTGTGGACTCGTATTCCAGATGGCTGAGGATTGAAGTGGTCGATCGGTAGATGACAAGAATCCCCGAGTACCAGACCACTATGAATCATCCCAGCCCACGACTTATCGTGATTCGTTGTATACTCCAGTCTTCCCAGAGGAAACATCGTTTCTGGGGAGAGTAGACACATCCGTATGTTGAAGTGTACACTATCGAACATCAGGATGAATTTCCAAAGACCCAACGCAATCTGGTTTCGTGTACCATAAAGCTTGAGTTCTACTCTCACGATATCCTTGTAGATCAGATCATAGTCCTGAATCCACCAGGTCTGTTCACCATCGCCGTTGCCTCGTGCAGGGCAATACGACTCCACGGACTCTACCAATATTTCGGTATTGTCCGATTTGAACATCTTCAATGTCCATTTGTCAGGCACTATCTTCTCGTCGAGAGTGTCCTTAGAAAATACCAGTCGATGACCACAAATGTCGATCGGCTCATTGAACAGATGTACAATCGTGGCATCAGTGACACCACCTGCAGATCTGAAGTACCCTTCATCGTCTCCGTAGATATTCTCTACCGGATGTGCAGGATTTTCTGAAGTAACCGAAAGTTGACCCCAGTACTGATTGATCTTTCCTTCGAACTTACCAATCAGTCCTGGTACCCCCTTCTTTACGTTACTATACTCAGGACGAAGTGGACTGAGCTTAAACACAGGAGCAGCTTCGTTTGTGTAGTCTACGTACACGTACAGTGGGGTGTTCTTTTCGGTGAGTCCTGGATCTATTTCAGGTACTCTGTCGAGATACACCAATTTGACTCCATCGGAGTGTGCTCCAATGAATGTAATCGGTGAGGAGATTGCCATCTTTCCGGCTGCCACATCTGCGAAAGAAAACTCAACACGAACACCCCAGTTACCACTCACATCTCGATGTACTCTCTTGACCACGAATGAGAATCTTCGGCCAGTGACAGGCTGATTGAGTGCATCAGTAACTGATGTCTCAGTATACCAAGTCAGATGCTCACCTGCAGTTTCTCTGACAGGTACACCATCTACCATGAGCATCCATTCTGTAGGAACTCCACCTATTGCACCAGTGGAATCCTTGAAGAATGTGTATGCATCAATTTTTCTGACAGTATGGAAGAAGTACTCAATTAGTACATAGTCCTGAAGTTCTTCCGTTGCAGAATAGAACGCGGCTACGTTTGCAGTCATATCGGCGGGAGTGAGATGCTTCTTGAATGCATACTGGATCGGATGTCCGTCCAGTGTAGCTACGTTGGTAGCAGCAGCTCCTTCAAAGTAGTCGTAGTGACCACTCGATCTATGCACTATGTACGGAAGAATGATTGGTGTCACAGGATGCGACAAACTACTATCTTCCATTTTGTCAGGAAGTGAACCAGCAGGCGCCGAAGCAAGGGTGATGGGAGCAACCATTGGCGCCGTACGTTCCAAGGCAGCCGCAAGTATCTCGTAAGCTGCGGTGCGAGCGATCGTATCCGCTTCTTGCTCTGTCGTATACTCATCGTGTACGTGCAGTTTTGCGGCGGCCCCGAGGTCTTCGAGTGAGTGCGTGTGAACATCCTTGGCCGCTCCAATGGATTCTGGCGTATGTGTATGGTCGTAAGGAGATGCGCCAACTTCAGTTGCAGTATGCCCGTGATTTACAGGAGCTGCACCACATTGTTCAGGAGTATGGCTGTGCTCTATAGGAGCTGAGCCACACTCTTCAGGAGTGTGGGTGTGATGTAAAGGAGCACCACCAAAATCTTCTATCTGGTGAGTATGGTTAGCAGCCGCTGCTCCGATCATCTCCCATGTGACGTTGTGCGGATTGGAACTTTGGAGGTGTACCTCCAAGGTCTCTCGTATAGGAGTAATCTGATTGGCGATGAGCTCGGCAGTGAGTCGATTGGATTCCCGTATAGCCGCAGTCAACTCTTCACGAGATACACCGATGTTACCTTCACCAGAAAAAATATACGTGAGATATTCTTTCAGACGCGGAGTAACTCGATGAAGCGATACACTACCCACACAAAGTACTTCGTCAGGGTATACACCATCTGCAATCAGTTTGTAGCTGGCAATGGTGGGATCTGCTACAAATATCTCAAATGATTTGGTGCCGTACTCCGTGATCGCAAAGAGTTCATTTCCTCCTGCGTCGTACAGTTTAAGCGCACCAGAGTCGAGTCGAGGTACATTGATGTGAAGGAAGTAGTATCCAGGAGAATTGAATACACTACTATCCATCTGGAGGTAGTTAGGTTCGTGAAGATTGTTGGTACCTGTAAAGAAAGCCTGCCCTTCGACTATCTTCCAGTTGACAAGAGTCCATCCAAGTACACCTTCAGCAAACGATTGCGGAAGAAGCGGCAGAGTAATGACAGTATTGTCACGGAAGAAATTGTTGTCAGGATCGATGTCACGAATACTTTCGTGCACTTTCTGCATCTGTTTCTTAAATGCAGAACCACCGACAAGCTCAGACGGAATACCTTCTACCTCGTCCACTGCTACGGAGGTAACTGCGGCAGCACTACCGATGACGAGTTCTGCAGTATCTACTTTACTCGCCGTCATTCCGTCCCCAGATATCGCAGCACCTGCACGATGCACGGGGAACATGCTGATGTTATTACTTTTCACGGGTAACCCCCTGATGTTTCAATATGGATAGAGCATAGTATTTCTTCAGGTAGACTGGCACCTTTCGGGCCAGTCTACTTTATATAAATTAGAATAATGCACTGAACTCGAGTGTATCACTTGTTGTGTCTTCTGTACGTTCAGCGTAGATGTCAGTGATGTATGCAGGTTCTGTATCATGGTCACTGACTATCCCAAATTCTGTGAATTCTTGTGCAAAATACTTGTGAGCTTCAGGAGTGTCGTCTACGTATCTATGCTTTCCACGGAAAGCAGTGAGATACTTTTTACCTAGATGGTTTGTCTCTAGGTGTACAAATATTTCCAGGTCTATTTCCTGTGACGCACCGATGCTGTTTCCTGCAAACGCTGCTGAAAATTTCTTGACGTGGTTATTCCCTGCACTTGCTACCAGTTTCATTGCCTCTCGGTTTAACTGGTGAGCAGTAACAAACAGAATACCTCTCGTTTTGGTGAACGTACACATGTCGTTGTAGAGATCAGAGATAGCTAAGTCATCTCGACGATCTTTACCACCTGCACCACTAGCTTTCTTCATCTTTGAAGCATAGTCTACAAATGCCGCGACGATATCGTAACCTTGAGCGATGTACGATTCCACCAAGTTGATGAACTCTTGTGCACCAAACTTCGTACCTTCCCATCGCTCAATGAATAATGCCCATCCACGACGATGATAAATGTCATGGACTCTTTCGATGATTTCTTCTTCTGAGATGTCTCTCGAGGATTTGCGATAAATTCCTTCATATGCGGTTTTGTAAAACCACATCATGTTTTCGTTTGCTTCGTTCTCTAGACTGATGAACAGTACTGCGGGCTTACCACAACAGTCAACCGGGGGATCGTTATAGCAGATAATCCCTCTGGCAATAGTCATAAGTAAGCCGGACTTGAAGTTGTGCAGTAGTGCGTAGATACATACAGATTCGCCACGAGCCAACCCTCTACGGTGCCCAGTGAGTCTATCCAGTCCTTGTAAACCGGTATGAAGTATCCCGTTTACTTTTCGAGATTTGTAACGCTCGACCGCTTTCTTGATGGAGTCGAGGTTAGACATATCAATTCTTTCGACAGAGCCTTTGGCAAGTCGATCAGTATCTTTTGCGACATCTGTCAAATCACGAGCCATCATGATTACGTCATTGATGTTGCGTTCTTGCTCTTCGATGTCTGTGGTAAGATTACACGAGTTCAATTTGCCGTACATTCTGCGAACGTACTTGTTGGTTCTATTCCAGAGAATATTGTTTTTGAGCTTTCTGCGAATATCTTCGACGATGCTCTCTTGTACTTTTTCAGGGGCATTCTCGACCGAGTCGAATAGCTCTCGCATTGTGCGATAGGTAAGTTCATCATTCTTAATGATGGGGTCAGAGAAGAAGCCGAGCAAAAGTGCTTTACGATCACGTGCACCTTTCTCGTCATTCTGTGTAGTCTTCATTGTGTTCAATATAGAAATGAACTTTCTCGTGAGACCATCTTCTAGTGCGCTATTGCTCTTTTGATCATTGGTATAGATTTCAATCAGATCGTCGATGATTTCTACATCTCGCGGGTCTTTACCTGACGATATTAGTGCGAGTGCATCAAGTAAGACTTCGGTTGTTATGACGGCCATTTGAAGTACTCCGGATAGTTACTTAGGTAGCGAGACATACTATCCAATTCGGCGTAGATAAAGACACATTCTTAAAATTACGGGGTTCCAAAATATATGTTATGCGCTATACTACAAATAAACTTCCATTTCGGGAGGAGCAGATGATCCAGTTTCTTTGTGTCAACAAAGTGAGTTCCGTCACCGACCCCGGTGCTCTTCCTGGGAACTTTATGTCCATCGAAGAGTTGGCGGCAGCCGACATTGCACCACAGAACAAGGTAAAAGTATTTGTCACTCAGGCGTTTCTCGCTCGGTATATCGCCGAAATGAACAGCGGCGCAGCTCCCTCCATGGAGCAGTATCTGCAGCGAATGCTCAGACTGGTTCCCACCAGCATTCCTGAAAATACGAATACTATGTCGAGTGACCTCTATCAGAGGTATGTGTCGATCATGTCGACATTGCTGCACGGTAAACCCATCGTGGACTACACCGGACTGACGATGATACTCGGCGATTGTGCGACATGCGATCCGAAGTTCCAGATGCTGGAAGAGGATTTCTATGTACCCTATCTGAAGACCATGCGCAAGGATAAGCGTGAGCGGTATAATGGCGCTCTGCTGCTGGTTCCTACACTGCAGAACATCAAGAGCGGCGGGCACTCAGTCGTTTTTGTTCCTAAGCGGTTTGCTTCGTGCGATCTTCAGGCGAGTGCGACTTTCTCGAATACGCCTGCACTGGAATATCTCCACCGACTTGATTGGACTGGACAAAACTGGAAACAGTTTGTCGCAACATTGCAATCTTTCTATGTTGAGCCTTACGCCACCTACGATGCACCCAAGACTCTCGCTGGTGCTCTGAACTCAATTCTTCGGAACCGTGATACCAACATGGTGAATACCAGAGGCGCACGTAACGAGTTTTTGAGGTCATTTCAGCTACTGCAGTCACGTTATCGTATGGACGTAGATTCTCTGGAATCTCTTGGCTTCATTCTTTCTGGTTTTGGGTATGACGCATCTTTTCTTCTGAAAGCGAATCCGCTCACTACCGACATGGTAGCATTTGAAAAGTATGCCGAGCTTTCGTTCCTTAAACCTTACAAACTGCGCGCCGCAATGGAAGCAGCTGCAGCGGAAGAAGATAAACCGGACGACGATGAAAACGAGGATGATGATCAGGGCACTCCTGACGCCGATCCATTGCCAGATGATCCGGATACTGATCCGGACTCTGACGATGGTGAGGATCCGAGTGAAGATCCTTCTGCAGACGATGCAGGTGGTGATGATCTCGGTAGCGACACTGGCGATGACTTTGGCGGTGATGATGATTTTGGTGATGAGTCGGGTACCGACTCTGGTGACTCCGGTTCCGGCGATGGCGCCGATCAACTGACAGACACAGTGAAAGAACCGGAAGATCCTACTGCCATTATCTTCAAAATCGTCACAGCAGAAACCTTCTCGGACTTCATGTTCCGCAAGGCTGCCACAAACGCTCTCGTCAATCTCGTCAACAATCCCCCGTCCAGTATGTCCAATGAAACTGTCGCATTCCTTCGGATGTGGATCTCGGATTGGATTGACATAGTGGATGCAGATACCACCAAGTCGGTCCTCCGCCAGTTCGCAGTAGAAATTGATGTATAGAAGTGCACTTCATCAACATCAGCCTCCTCAGGAGCTTATCCATGGGTAATGAAATTTTTGCAGCATTTGAACGCGATCTGCGCGCCTCCGCAGAACTGAAGGGTATTCCTGTCGTAGGGATGCCGACTTTCGACAAGCAGATGTCGATTCAGGACCGCAGTCTCGTGGGCAAGGCCTACAACGCAGTGGTGAAGTTCCTGAACGATCATTCGCTCTACGGTTCCAATCTTTGGGACAACAACTTCTGCTACTCAGAAGCTCGTGCGATGGAATCCTACATGCCTTCCACGGCGACTCAGGACTCTCTCGTCAGCCGCAGCATAGCAGACTCGTTGCTTGAACTGTGCGAAGAACTGCACATTCCCGCAGGTAAGCGTGCTGAAACTGCCACCGCGATGTTCCAGACGCTGCAGCGTCACATCTCCCGCACGGTTCAGACCGCTCAATGGGACAATCGTGGCAACTCGGACTGCCGTCCCTACACGAACATGTACCCCGCTGCCGCTCTGTCCGATGTCACCTTCGGCGAAGTGCGTCCCGGCAGTGAAGCATTCGGTGCTTCGATGGACGTGGTTCTTCCCGACGTGCGTCTGGCCATGACTGTCAATCTGCTCAAGCCCCACAAGGGTATCATGAGCCGACTGATTCATCGTCACACCCTCGCTGGCTCGGTCATCCAGTACGTGATTCACGCTGACGAATTCTACGACCTCACCAAGTCGCAGAACCAGTCCGGCGACGTGCGCAACAGCTACGACCATCGTCTCCCGATCGTGTCGCTGTACCGCAACCCCAATCCCGTACAGATGCAGCTGGTACCCATTGTCCCGATGAAGGACAAGGACACCGATCCGACGAATCCCAAGCTCGTGGCTGACGGCGTGATGATGTTCGGTGCGCGTGTCAACATGTTTGACCTGACACTCGACCCCACGAAGATCGGCTACAACAACTACAACTACACCGACCTCGTCTCGGAAGGTGTCATCCTCGACAAGGTGTACTTCGACCTGACCTACACCCCTGAAGGTGGCAGCGAGATCACCGAACGCATGGTCGTTGACGTGTCTGCTGCGAAGAAGTCTCGTCTCGTCATGCCTGCACAGGTGAATGACTCTGGTGAACGTGCCACTCAGCTCACGGTCAGCGTGAAGATGAACAAGGACACCAAGACCAGCGGCGGTGCTGCTACGGCGATCTTCTCCACCATCGACCCTGCCGGCAACGACATCGTCGAACTGAAGATCTTCGTGTCCACCGAGATCAACCTGAAGACTGCGGTGGCTTTCGCCATTGCGAACATGACTGCGATGGCACGCACTGCCAACGGTAGCCCCGTGACTGAAGCCGTGCGCACCCTTGCCAACAGCATCAAGATCTCGCCCGTGGGTTACTCGCTTGACGCCAAGTTCAGCGACGAAAACATGCGCAAGGTCAACATGGCTGTTCGTACGCAGACCTACACTGCCCACTACGAACTGCCCCAGGGCAAGTCGATCGTTGTCGACTTCTCCATGCAGCAGGCGGTCGCCGAACACGTACTGAACACCGGTCAGGAAGTTCAGGCCATCGGTATCGACCACCGTAACCTGCAGATGTTCCTGAAGCTCATGCGTCATGTCCATGACCAGAGCCGCATGGAAGCCAACGATCCCAACTACCGCAACGCCAACGACGGTGCCACTCTGAACACCGCGTTCGTGTCCGGTCAGCGTGTCAACCCGACCGTCATGATGGGCTCCATCCAGCTCAGCAAGGTCGTGAACATCCGTTCGTCCGACATGCTCGGCGACATCCGTCAGTACGTTGATGCGTATCTGACGAAGATGATCTCGATCCTGCACTTCCGCTCGCTGTACGTACAGCAGCTGAACAACGGCGAAATCCCCACCTACAAGGTGCTGACCTCCGGGCCCATCATCGAGTGCCTCCTTTCGATCCCGCACATCCACAATCATCAGATGCCTCAGGGCATGGATGCGGAGCGGATCTACCAGAAGAAGGAGATCGGCGAGCCTGTCGAATTCGTGCGCATTCTGCCTTCTGGCGTTCGTCTCGAGTGCATCTCGACGACCTTCGACTACATGCAGGACAAGATCATGATCATTCCGTTCCATGCGGCTGATCCTGCATCCGATCTGTCCTTCGCGCACAACTGGGATGGTGGTCAGTTCGTGTCCACCTACACCCCGGTTGACACCAACCAGGTCAACAAGCGCATGTACATGAACAACCGTGAAATGCCCGTGCCCCTGTGCCCGTCGGGTCTGCTGATCACTGTGCAGGATCTTGAAACCATTCTGCCGGACATCAACACTCCCATCGACTGGTCCAAGTACCCGGTCATGGATCCCCGTCCGTAATCGTATCCTCCAGATACGGCCCAAACAGAAGAGAGGTGGACCCTTCGGGGGGTCCACCTCTCCTCTTTGCTTTATGTTTATTTTAGCCACTGACACTAATGGTATAGTTTCCATTCCAGCTCAAAGATCGCGAGGATTGCAATGGGTACCCCTATTACTGCTAGACAGTGGATACACAGTTGTTACGTTAGAAATAACTTCGGCAACAACATGATCGTCAAAGAAAAGATCGTGACAATAGATTCCGATACAAGCGATGTACTTGAAGTCCGTAATCGGTTGACAGTGAACGACAATGCGCTGCTTAATCCTAAACGGCGTATATTCGTGACTAAGCCTCAGTTTCGTAATCATAAAGACAAAAAAGAAACTGAAGAAATGAATAAAGTCGACATGTACATCTGCGATGACAGATATCTTGTAGACGATCTGAAGCAAATACTAGGATATCCTGAATATAAGAAAGTAGGTTTGCGTGAGTTGTGCAACTCTCCGTTTATCTACAATGCCGACGTGAGCATGGAAGCTCTAGTTCGAATGAAGTATAACAACAGTAGAGCACATGCTACTGCACCAATCACATTCGGTGGATTTGACATCGAATCAAGCGTGCTTGGTTGTAAACGAATTAACGTCATCACGTTTATTACGAACGGAACTATCTACACCGCAGTACTAGATGACTTTATGTGGCGGTATGAAGACGGTCACAAAAAGAAAGCATATCGCGATGATATCTATGAAGCAATTACCAAATATTTAGGAGAATTCCTTCCTGATGGTAAGTTACGTATAACTCTGCCATATCCAGATGGTGCAAAGACTGTAGACTACAATTTGAACTTGGAGATCTGCGATACCGAGTTGGAATGTATCTACTGGATATTTGAGAAAATCCATAAGGAAGAAACCGACTTTATCGGTATCTGGAACATAGACTACGACATACCAAAAATCGTAGACAGGCTGAATTACTATGGAGTTCGTCCCGAAGATGTGTTCAGTCATCCTTCAGTTCCGGACAGGTGGAAACATTTCCACTATATCAGAGATAAGAAGAACACACAACACATCGCGGATAAGTGGCACTGGTTGTATTGTACTTCTATGTCACAATTCGTCGATAGCATGCTTCTGTATGCCAGAATAAGAAAAACTGACAAAAAGAAGCCTACATACAAACTGGATTTCATCGCCACCGAAGAACTAGGTTTTGGTAAGATGACATTCGGTGATTCGGAAATCAGTCAGTATTCTGCAGACCACCACAAAATGCAATCAGAATATTTCTGCGAGTATGTAGTCTACAACATACAGGACGCATTACTCGAAGTACTGATGGAAGAAAAGAACCACGACACTACTGCTATGTGGAACCTGACTGGTGACAGTCCACTGAGCGCATTCTCTAAACAGTCTGTCATGCTCAGGGACAACTACTATAAGTTTGCACTGGCACACAATCGTGTCTTCGCTACCACTGGTAAAGATATGACAGGACCGTACGACCATCTGCTCGGCAAAGTCGGTGGTGCAGTTCTGCGTGCAGATCTTTGCAAAGACATCGGAACAAATTGCGTAATAGAACGACCAGACTACGAATCAATGATTCTTGTATGTGTGTCTGACGTTGACTACAAAGCAATCTATCCTTCGTACAAGTCAGGATACGGGATCTCGAAAGAAACCAAGCTTTCGACTACTGTGGCAATCGAAGGTGTACCTACTGAGCTCATTGAACCACTGTTCGGAGGGATCGCAAATCCTGTGGAGAATGCAGTTTGGATTGGTCACGATTATTTCGGCTTGCCCAACTACGCAGAGATGGCTGAACTAGCGAAGGATGAATTCTTCAAATACTAGCCATCGTCTCAAGGTTTGATATGGAACGTGCAGCACCTATCACCAAACGGATCCTCTCATTTGACCCTGGTACCACCAACCTCGGGTGGGCTATAGGTGACTACCAAGTAGACCCTATCGACTACCGCGTACGCTGTCACGGTGTGACACATGCCACTCGAATGGCTAAGAAACAAAAAGACGCAGTACTCGAACACGGTACCAGACTAATCGCTCTCGATGTGGTCGAGGACGAAGTGTGCAGGTTGATGAAAAAATATCAACCAGATTACGTGGTATCTGAAGATACCTACTTCAACAGTCGTACACCAGGTGCACACGCTGCGCTTCTGCTGTGTATTCACGTAATCTCTCGTACGTTATTTCATCTTTACAAAGATGAAAATAGCATCCCGCTGACTGCTAGTAAGTTGCACAAACTTGCTCCCTCGACAATCAAGTTGGCGATCTCAGGTAGAGGAACCAGTAACAAAGTCGAAGTAATCGAATCTGTCCTGTCCAATCCTGAAATCTCATTTGACGTAGTTCCCGTACACAAAGATCAACTGAGTGAAGAAAACGCAGTGGCTCTTTGTGAACACGACGCAGACGCTATATCCGTCGGATATGCTTTTGCAAAAACTGAATTGATCCACATGTTCTAATGTCCACCAAAAATACATACTGAGAGGTACCCATCCGAGGTACCTCTCAGCTGCAGTTATATATACAAAAAATTAAAGACAGGAGGGGGGTTTTATCCCCCTCCTGGTCCGTTCACTTACTGCGCCGACGAGTCGTGACCGTCTGCTTGTTTTGCTCGGTAGTCTCATCGGTGGTAGTCGAATCGGTGACTACCGTGGGCTTGATCCTGTCGTCAATGCTGCCACCTTTGCCGATCAGGAACAAGTCAGGTATATCGAGCTCTTCGTCAGTGTCCGCATCATCGACTGCATCGAATCTGATGTTGGTCTGTCGCGGTGCTTCCACATCCTCAGAAGTGCCGGACACCGATGCGGCCTGCTCCTGGGAAGGAGTCGAAGATTCTTCGCTTGTTACCGGTTTGGAAGTTTCGTGAGATACCGTACTCTTATCGACAGTACTCGTATCACTCGAATCCACAAGCCAGTCGGTGATCGTGGGGTGCGAAGTTTTCTTCAGGTTCTGCGTGTTTTGCGTGTTGCACCAGAAACGATCAGTTTCCGATACGGAATCCTCCAGTTCATGTTTTCTTTCCACGAGAGTACGAATCGTTTTCGTGGCCGCGTTGACGTACTTGAGCGACTCTGCCGCGTTCATCTCCGCGTCTCGTGCACCTTCGATGGTCTTACCGATGGTGCATTTGACTGCTTCGAACTCATCCGCCATGCAGTACGTGCGAATTCGTGCGCAGTACACATTCGAGAGCTTACCCTCCACATCACAATGCTCGAGCGACCCGCAATACAGGTACTTTGCGCAGATGTCCGCAGACATGGTGATCTTGTTTGCGATCAGGACCACGCATTTTGCCGCAAGCCGTGCATTGATTTCGATCGTGTCTCCGACAAGCACGACCACTTCTTGTGCGTCATACTCGTCAGTGACCTCGATTTCTTTGGTCTTGATGAACGTGGAGGTACAGGGGCTACTGTAGTACAGCTCAGGATTGAGAGTCACACGTGAAGGAGTCACGTCATCCCCGTAACGTATGATTTTGCCGTGCCGTACCGAAGGATGCCCCATTTCTCTGACCACCAATCCGAAGATCGGTGCTTCCGGCGAGTCGGAACCATCGTTGGTCGCATGCCCGAAGATATTCTTGAGAAGGCTAGTTACGTCGATCATGAGTCAACTCCTTTTGAGGAAGTTATATGTTCGTTTCAGAATAAAAACTTTCCAGCCGATGTATATTTATTTACGTAGGTGAAGAAAGCCACCAGTATAGGTAGACTTCTCCACACGTAATGCAGCATAAACTTGAGACGCAGGGGAGTGCTCACAACGAGCACTCCCCTTTGCCTTCCACCCTTATCTAACCCTAGCCAATTTGATAACGTAATCGTTTTAAAGAGGGCGGCAAACCGAGAAGAGTCTACCGCCCTTATGAGGCCGGGATCTTCTGGGATTACCCTTCGATCAGAGCGCGGATACGCTCACTGATTTCGGCACGCTTACCCTTGGGGTATGCACGACCGAAGCGCTGGTTGACGGTCGTACGACCGAAGGATTCCGACATCTGGCCGGGACCTGCCATGTTGTTGGGGCGGGTACGGTAGCTGGTCTGGGCGATTTCGATGCGGCCGTCAGAAGTCTCGACGATGACACGCGAGTCGACAGGATTTTCCTTGGGATTCTTGCCGGCCTTCTTGCCTTCGTTGATCTTGCTGGTGAGCACGCCGGTGGCGACTTCCACCCCGGCTTCGATGAGCATCGAGTTGGCTTGCGTGACCTGATCGACCGCTTTCTTCGGGATGCCGCAGCCGGCCATGAATTCGAGGTACGCAGGCTTGGCCAGCACGACAGTGCCGTTTTCCTTCGTGACGCCCTTTTCCTTGAAGAAGCGTGCAGCGTCTTCAACCGTCTTGATGTTCTCTTCCATTGGGTCCTCCGCTGTGGAGATGTGTTAAGGGTTGGTGGACTATGTGCACAATATTGTGCACAGCGTGTTTTAATGTACACGAAATTCATGTGGTCATCAAAATTATAATGTATATCTGACATAATGATGAATTTACACTAGGTGAGGTAATCCCTCACCTAGTGTGTTTACTTACGAAAGACCCCCAGTTCTTCCAACCTGTACAAGTCCTTTCTGTTTTCCAAACACGAGAAGAATCTGTAGACTAAATAGAACATCCTTTCGTTCATGTACGGACGAGGCGAACTCTCACTATCAACGATGTTCTTCATCCAGTCCCAAAAAGAAGCAACGTCAGGGAATGCACCAGAATCCTCACGCAGTAAGGGAATTCTGGCAGTGTTTGGACTATCCGAACGTGACTGTGGGTAGTCCTCCAGATATGCCCAATATTCGATGTTAAGAGACGTCAAATACTTTTCGAACGAGATATGTCCTCGTCTACTTTGTATCAGCTCAACGAACTCAATTGCATCTTCTCGTGGTATCTGCAACTGATCGATTTGCTCGACCGTAACTTCATACAAATCAGGTATACCTGAAATGATATCATTTAGAAGCAGACGTCTGAGTATCTGTAATAGGTAGTCAGACATGATGATCTCTGAATAGAAACACTCACAGTAGAGCATAAGCGATCTGTACACTTTTGCAGCACACCGTGAATTAATGCAGTGTAGACCAAGTTCATCCAGCACTGTGAAGCTACCACAACATGGGCAGGTGGCAGGGTGTTCATCAAAACGTACTGCGTAAGTATCGTCGAACAGCCCGGAATGCTGTACCAACCAGAACACGTCAATGGACTCGGAATATTCTTTCTTGTAGATATCGACACGATCGTACTTCTTGAGTGTAGGAGAGTTGATGTGGTGTACCAGAATTTTACCTTCGCGCTTGGCGTGCTGAACTAGTGCACGATGTTCTGCATTATTGACATGCATGTCGATGGTGATGATTCCTGTGGCATTTGTAATGTACGCGACATCGTTGACTACTGTGGAACACACAAATTCCGCATCAGTCGACATCCGGGTTTCGAGATCTGGTGTATAATTCATGGGAGTACTCCCAGGTTGTGCTTTTAAATTTTTGGGGAAGACTATACAATTGCATTCACCTGTAGAGTTTTACAGAATGGACATAAATCGAATACATGAGAGATGCCTCTAACAGGGCATCTCTCATGGTGTAATCTACTTTGCGAATGATTCCAGTTCGGCAATGATCGCAGTTTCGAGTGCGGCAATGGATTCCTTCGTCACCTGAGATTCGTCAAGTGCACGAAGATCTTCGACCTTATTGATCGCACGAACACGGAACAAGTTCAAAGCCTTCTCGAAGTTATCGAGATCGTCGATCTCGTTAGCTCCACGGAATTCGGAACCACTCACTTCCGCCATTCTGCGAAGCTGGCGGAGGATTTCCGTATTGTAGTTCCACACGTAGCAGCTTACTTCACTCTCCTGAACCTTCTTCATCATCTTCATCTCGCACTCGGAGTGAATCTTCATGCGAAGAGAGTCAAGGAGATCTGTGCTGCTGCGTGTGTCGTCCCACGTGGAAGTACTGAAATTGTACCTGAGTACTCCCATCGAGATGAGTTCTTCGTCAGGATGCGGGAATACAGACCATTCTGCTTCATCCATGAAAAGGACACACCGATCGCAGAAACCAGACGGGTCGAGTACCAGTGTACCTTCATCGGTGATAACCGCTTTGACTCGGGTCCATGCGGATTTCGCGACATCGAATTTGGATGCAGGATGATCGAGTCGTGCAGTAGTACAGACGTACCCAGCATTGCGAGCTTCTTTGATGCTCATTTCTCCCACGTAGATGTTGTCCCTTTCAGGATCGTACGCGGTAAAAGGCATTTCAAGAGACTCAGGAAGAGTCCCTGCGAATTCACGAACCTTGGCGATCTGATCATCGCTCATCTTGCGGTCCCACTTAGGACCGTATACGCACTGTTCTGGCTCGTCACGTTCGTACAGAAGGGTACCTTCGTTATCGAAGGGGAATTCCGCACTTTCGAACTGATCGAGTTGGAAAGATCCGTAACCGTCGATTACGAGAAACGAGGTACGGCCGCGTTCGTATTTGAACGACACGATCGATTGTGCAATATCCATGAATTTAGCCTCGCTGGGATAGGTAATTAGTTGATACGCTCGATATAGATGTCACCCACTTCACCTTGTGAGTCGGAAGGTGGTGTGGTATAAGACGTTCCACCGTATACGGTTTGAATGGTCTTTACCCGGTGTGGGTTGTCTTTACGGTTTGCGTGGGTATCGAGCGATGCCGTAACCGAGTTGATAGCATTACTGAGTCGAACGTCTAACGCATTAAGCCGATTGTTCCAGTCTATGATAGCCTGAGTCAACCGGGCATCGAGTGCGTCTATTAGTGACTTCAGCCATGCGACATCGTCACGCCAGAGATCGCGCAAGTTCACGATATACGGATGTATCGTATTCTTGACGAACGCTTGCATGCTTTTGAAGCCAATTGCCATTATACCCTCCTAACATAGAGGTGATCTTTAATTTTTAACCGCAACACATAAAATTAGCGACTTAATTCCTACACAGTGAGCCAATTGTATACCTCAAAATAAGGAGGATCCAATGCAAATAAAGTTCGCAAAAATACACAAATTCAATCCCTTCAAATTAGCAAAAGTCAACAAGCTTTCTCTTACTGCCACATCTCCGATTCAGATTCTAGTTGGTGACAACGGTAGCGGGAAAACCTCGTTACTGAATGAGTTACACCCAATGGCTGCAGTAAGCTCTTCGTACGGGAAGGGTGGATCCAAACATCTCGTGATCGAACACGAAGGTTCAACCTACGATCTGATCTCCGATTTCACTAAATCAGGACACGCTCATTCTTTCATAAAAGACGGAGTGGACTTAAATACAAGTGGAACATCCGGGATACAGAATGAGCTAGTACAACACCATCTGGGATACGATACAACGACACACAAACTTCTGCACATGTCCCAAAAGATGTGTTCAATGGGTAAAGCAGAGAGAAGACAGTTCCTACTTACATTGAACCCTATCGATCTGACCATAGTGCTAGATAAGTACAAGCTGATAGTATCACGAATCAAGGAATGCAAAAATAACTTGACACTACTGAACGGAAAGATTCAGGAAATCAAGTCAAAACTTCTGGCAGACAATATACGAGAATCTTTAGAGGAACAGAGAAAGACAAAGAACGCCGAGCTGACCAACTACACTAGTGAGCTGTTCTATCTGAATAATTTGAGGGGTCAAATTCTGGCTGAAATAGCCGAACTACCTAGCATACCTGACGACATCACTGCCGCGTCTATTATAAAGTCATGTAAGACTACGCTGACTAAGATGCTGGTAGGACTTCACGAAGTACCCAGAAACTGGGAACTATCGCAATACAAAGAAGACGTGGTTCGTAACAAGATCATTATAGATTCAGCAAAAGAGAAGCTGGATGAAAGATATCGTGATCTCGGCAGATTGCAGCAGGATATCGAACTGTACATGAATCATCTTCAGACGGCAGAATCAGGAGAAACCATTGAGCTTCTGGAAAATGAACTCAAACTGATTGACATGAAGAGTTCAGAGATTCTACAAAAACTAGATTTACGGTATCCTCGAATTCCGTTAGATGAAGTTACTGTGCATACTGTACAGTACAACTACACAATAGAACGAATCAATAGATATACTGAATTTAGACTGAAGTCTAAAGTGACTGCAACTTTGGTCAAGAAGTTTGCGGACAAAGTAGATCTGTTCATTCGAAAAAGTACGTATCTGAAATCAACAATAGCTTCAGAAATATCCATTCTAGAAGAGTCAGAAAAAGAACTGATGGCTCTGAAGATGGATGTACCATGTCAGTACGAAGAAACGTCGTGTGATTTACTGAAGCATTACAAAGAGAAGATGAAGGATCTCACTAGCAAGAAAGAAGCAGCTAGGATGTATATATCAGAACTTCAGAGAAAAGAACGGATAGCAAGTCGTGGATTCGAGAAGCTTAACGAAAACTATCTGAAGTACAAAGATGCTCTAGATTGTATCTACGAAATTCAATATTCTTTACAGAACACTAAATCCAACAAGAAGTTGGAAGATCTGCAAGAAGTTCTATACAGGAATCCCAATCAACTGATAGTAGAACTGACGCAGACGTTAGCAATGGCGTCTCTCTATGACCAGCAAGAAGAACTCGAGCATCGAAAACAAACAATCTTAGACAAGCTGAAAAAGATGCAAGAGTCTGGAGCAGCATCTATCGACTTCATTCACTCGTTGTTGAATCGTACAAAACAGAAGTTCAGTGACTTGCAGACAGATATACGTACCGACGAAACTTATCTGAAGGAACGTACAAAACATCTCACAGACACCGAGCGTTTTGTATACGTGAAATCCAAAATAGAGGAGTATCAGGAGCGTCTATCGCAGATCATAAATCGCGACATATCGAAGATGAATCTCGAGTTCTGTGATCTGCAAATATCTGCAGTTAAAACTAGAATAGATGAGCTGAACACTCAGTTACGAGAAATTGACAACTCACTGAAAGATCAGACTGGTCTTATAGCCAGACTCAAAGATGCGGAAGATACTGCGTCCACGATCACTACACGAAAAATAGAGTTAGAGCATGTAGCTAGAAGTATCTCACCGTATACCGGGTTTCCTCACCGGCACATGATAGACTTCGCCAATTCACTCATTCACAACGTGAACTGTGTGTTAGCGCAAGTGTGGTCTTATCCATTCAGTGTCATACCGCTCACATATACGGATACATTTGACGGTACATTCAAGGTACAGGTGGACGATGTGGTGGTACCAGATCTAGAGTCGCTCAGTAAAGCGCAAGAAGCGATGATGAATCTGGCATGGACATTAGCATTCGTTCTTTGCAAAAATCTGACGGACTATCCAATATATCTGGATGAATGTGACGAAGGTTTTGACCATGCACACAAAGGTGCCCTACTAGACTGGCTACGCTCGCTCATAGACCAAAGACTAGTCAGTCAACTATGGATGGTTCATCATGAAGCTGTGCTTTACGACGGTTTCGCTGATGGAGAAGTTCTGTGTTTGTCTGATAACAACATAGTCCGACCAGAAAAAATGAATCGACACGTGGATATCTCCTGAACTAGAGAGGGACGCAATGCGTCCCTCTCTAGCTAGTAGTTAATCCCAGTATTTCAGGTAACAGTCGATAAGGCTCTTTTCGTCTTTCAACTGCATCGCTTCACGTGTCGCCAGAGCGTCATTCGCTGTGGGCAGATCAAATGCTTTTCGGAACCAGTGCAGTCCAGCTTGAGGAACTTTTTTGCTACTGGCTTGTACAGTAGTGGTGATGTACCCACTCGTGTTCAGCATACGTACCGTGCAGGATCTGCGACTCCCTGTACGATAGCGAATCACTACGGAGTTATCTCCGAGCGAATAGACAATGCCATAATCACTTGGCTCTTCGCTGTCCGATATTTCTATTCTAAGAGACCCGTTAGACATCTTAGAAACCACGTGCTTGGATGTACGGATGTCGCCATCTACTACACCACGGAGCAGCTCACGCAGTTCCTTCTTCAGAATAGACACCCAGCGAGCTGCGATCAGGGAGTCCACTTTGTCGTAAATATTTCGAGTTGTAGCCATAACCATCGATCTCCGTTGCGCGGTCTACTTGAACCTCTTCGCGTACCGCTCACGTTCGGCGGGAGTCAGTCGGGACTCCTTTAGAAAATAGCTTCTCGGTTCTTGTTGAGGAGTAGCCGGTCGGTGTTGTTCCGGAAGAGATTGGGTGGAAGTATCTTCCGGTTCTGGATCTTTGAAAACCTGGGAGAAATCGAAACATCTACCCAGTTGAGGAATCTTAGTACCCTGTGCGGTTGGTTTGTTCTTTGTGCATTTGCTCATTGTGCATCACTCCTTAATTCGCCGACAGCGTGATGAGCTTGCTGATTTCGGGAATGTGTTGAGCGATACGACGGATGACCACGGAACCATCGCCCACGACAGAATGCAACTTCTTGCGAATGTCCACACGAAGGATCTTGCGAAATCCATCGTCAACCAGAACAGACAACTTGGGAATGGTCGGATCGACGACCACCGAGAGTTTGGCGCCTTCACACATGATCGTGAACGACGAGCACTTCTTTCTGTTGTTGAACGATACTGCAGTTACCAGCCCGTCAGGATAGTTCTTCTTGTTGTTTTCGATGTGTTCGCAAAGTTGAAGAATCCCGTCGACGCGTTCGCTGAGTTCCATCTCCTAAGGCTCCTTAAGTTATATGGGTTGTCTCACCGAGGGGTATTATAGTACCGGCCTCTCATCGTTGTAATATATTTCCATATGTCAATTGAAATAACACATGTTAATTCTATGCGCTACTCTGCAGCCCACACCAGAATGCAGATACTCACTCGGTCGGAATTGTGAGTAAGTTAGCGCACTCTCGCCCCTTCCTTCACGCAGAGCAGGGTCCGTCAACCCTGCTCTGCCCCTCTATGCCGTTATGCCGCACGTCTTACCTACTGGTCTACAGGAGCTTCTACATTTTCATCGAGATCGGACTTTCGTCCCACACTGTCAGGTACATATTCGCCGTTCGAATTGGTAGTACCTACCACACCGATTGTACCGTAGAACCCGACAATTTCTTCATCTTCATTCTTACTCATCTGGATCACCATATTCGTCGTATTCTGCAGGTGCAAGAAAGCTTTTCTTTTCCGGACGTACGAAAGGAAGTATCTTTCCTTTAGGTGAGACGTCATTCGAGACAGGGGGATCTTGATCAAGAAATTCTTGTATCTTCATGTTGAGTCGGTTCATTTCCATCCTTCCCATTCCAGGAAGAGTCAGAAGCTGGGTAAGTGCCTGAGGGGTCAGTCCGAAAGTGGCAGCACGTTCACTTGCACTAACTCCACGACGACGCATTTCTGCATGGTTTACAGGTTTGCCTTTTTTGAGCTGCGATATGACATAGTCTTCGCGTGCATGTACTCCTGCCATCATGATGTCGTTCAAGTAATCGTCATTGCTCATTTAACCCAACTCCTTTTTATTACGCAGTTCCTGTAAGCTCAGAAAACATTACGTAGTGTGTCTTAGGTAGGTGCACAAATGCTACTACTACAGGAATCACTCGATCTCTTATCATATCTTCTATGGTTTTGTTGGGGTTCCGTACAGAGTACGGTTCTTTGTATCTGGGGAATAGTTGCATGACATGAATGTCAGTCACGAATTCTTCAGGTATGTAGTCGATGATGTCGACTCCTTCCAATTTTTTCATGTGCTTCACGAATTCAGGAAATGTAAGAAACGTGTCGTCGATACGGTTCATCTCATATTCCTCTGCTGTCAAAAATTTAAAAGAACATAAGGCTAGGAAAATGGACCGGGAGCTGGCATGCTCCCGGTCCTAGAAGGCCCATTATTTCGTCCGGGTAGTGCGTAGACTACGGGGTAATCCATCTAAAATTATTCCCCCATAGCCGAATTGTCCCGCCGGAGCTAACGCCCGGCTTCACCGAGCTGCTGATCGACGCGGACATTCGACACTGCGAACGACGATGTTGTCGACTCGCCAACCATTTCTCTGTAGGCTAACGAAATCGGTTCAAACGGATAATCCGCCATGATGTAGTCGATGGAAGTGTCTACGATCATGGACACCGCTTCGCGGTCCTGTGCTACACAATCTGGGTTAATATCGCCAAGAATGGAGCGATGTGCTCGCTTGGCTGGGCATCTCACAAACCTGGCAAGGCTGCGGCCGAATCCCTTTACGGGTGCTCCTTGTGGGGAGTGCGAGGGCGGCAGCGAGTACCAGGATAAACCACTAAAGTTTGACCGGACCAGCGTCTCTGTGCAACCGTGGACGTTTATCCCATTCTCATCGATTTATGTCCGCATTTTGCCGACGTTATCGAGGACAGGAATTTCACCTGTCACTAGGTCACCAATGATCGCGTCTCACGCAGTGCGGTTGCGATTGCGATATACAGAGGGGAGAGATATCTCTGTACGTGATCTAGTAGAATTTGTTGCGTGGTAGGGGGTTTAAGGAGACACGCCATGACGCAAGGTGGATTAACTGGTTAAGACACTGGTCCGGTCATGTCAGACTGGTTCCCGGCCGTGGCGATAGCCGAGCACGTCATCGGTCAATATTCATTTCCGTGTTAAGGACGATAATACCGCCGGCGTCAAAGCGCTGATGTGCGCTAGGGACTTGGACGTGGATAGCGGGAACCAGCCTGAACTATAGTAGATGGCTGAGATGTAGGAGTCTCAGCCACCAGCATGGTCGTCAGAGAGGACTCATGCATGCTTGGCAGTTTGCGCACACCATTAGCACAGCATGTACAATTTTACTGCCAACAAATTGATACATCCTATCACGTTTGTAATGTATACTCGAAATGTTGACGGATTTACAGATAAGGGTCAATCCTATAGAACCTACTGCATTGGAGGAATACGATGCATAATGCAATTGAAGCGTGTATGAGAAAGATCACCTACTCTATCCCCGAACAGATTCTATTGAAAGCATTTCCTGTCGGTCCCAATATGAAATTGACAGACGCCATACTCAACGAGGTGATCATTCCTCGAGTATTGGAAGACTGCAATCTGATGGGTGGACGACGTAAGGATATTGTACTGAAGAGTGGATGGGTAGAACCATCATCCACCCCATCTCCCTTTATCTGGGGAAACAGTATGACCTTCAGTCTTTATCGTGTACCACCGGAAGCACGAGAGCATCAGCCAATTACCAAAGTACTAGGGTTGCGGTTTCCGTATGCACTGTACGACGGATTGCAAGCTCCATCGGGAGGCCCAGGTAGTGTACTCTCTGGTACCACCATGGACGCACTCAATTCACAGATTTTGGGTTCACATACCTACTCAGGAGTGATGGAACTTCCTACGCCGATACTCCGTTCTGGGAACTTGGTACAGCTCAGTCCCAACAACATTTCTCAGCTGCAGAATGTAGACTGGATACTGGAGTGTCGGCTGGGGTATGACGAAGAATTCACGAACATCAACGAGCAAGCAATAATGCCTCTCGTAGACCTCGTGACATGTGCGGTAAAGTCGTACATCTATAACACACTGATCATCAAAACCGAACTGGCATTTCTTGAAGGTGGTCAGCAGCTCGGCGAGATGAAGCGCATATGTGAGTCGTATGCAGACCAGGAAGATCGTTACAACGACCTCATGCGAGCTTTCAATGGTGCCAGTACCATACTCGATCCTGAAAGACGTCGTGCCAGAATCATGGACGCAGTATAGGAGTCTACAGTGAAACATATTCAACGACTCATGGAAGATCCGGAAAATTTCGAGCCTGCAGAGACATCAAGACAGAGACATACCTACGAAGGAAAATCGTGGTACGTGGACAATCTGATCTCACTGTCTGCAGATCTACCAAGATTCCGTCTTCCTATCAAAGACTTAAGAGCGATCGAGCTGAAGTCGAAGTTCCCCACGGTAGGTAAAGGTGATTATCTTGAGATTGCATACCACGCTCGTGTAGCGATGGCTGCAGATCTTCAGTACCCCATCATCCTCGGAGAAGATGGGAGAATCATGGATGGCCACCATCGAGTACTCAAGGCACTGATCACAGGAGAGCCCGACATCCTTGTGGTCCAATTTACACTCGATCCGCTTCCTGATGTGGAAGAACCTGAAGAAAAATAAAACAGATAGGGAGTCGCGAGACTCCCTATCTGCTCTACTCTGAATCTTTTTGTTTGAGGCACATGTACAGATCATCCAGTTGATGAAACCCCATACCGTACTCTGTTGTGCACTTTATGAAGTGATATCCGTACTGGTCAGGATCGTGTCCATGTATCGAGTCGTCTATGACTACGGCTTTCTTCGGAGAGATCTCATTCCACTTCAACCATCTACCGATACTTGCTCCTCTGTGTACTGTTACATCATCGATCTTCCATACTGGATGTAGTCTAGCCCGTAATCTGTACGCCAGTGCGGAATCACTCTTCCTGATCCAATCAAACGGATTTGGGTGAGATGCAATGACACTGATTAGAACTAGCTCAGCGTCGGTTTCTTCCAGCATCTTGATAAAGATCTCGAGAATATCCGTGTTATAGGTGTAGCAATCCTCATCGAAATACCGTTCAGGACGGAATGTGAGGAGCACTCCATCAATATCCAAAAATACTATTTTGCACACAACTTTCCCCACACTGAGAGGATCCTGCGACCCTCTCAGTTTCTTTCTAAAGGTATCGGAACGATCGAATCATGATGTACAGAATCATGGCGATTGCGAGTGATGCGTTAGTGGATTCTCGACGAGATTCACCACATGTCAAAACAAAGTTGTAGAAACTCCGTTTGATCTTAATGACGTTATCGTCAGTGATACGTGAACTCGTATAGATGTTCATTACCTTTGTAAGGATTGCACCTTTCGAATTCATGTTCACTTTATCCAGCTGACAGAGACGGTACGTTTTCTGGAGAAGCTCTCTCACGAGAATACCTACCCCCACGTAGTACTCATCTTGTCCGCGCGGTTTGACCACTTTCTGCAGTTCACCAGACTGCGCTTGGACTGATCCGAGCTCAGCAAACCGTATGAGTATTGATCTCATCGCGTCTTCGTTGACATACTGAAACTTCGTGCTCAGTACTTGGATGAGTTCATTCTCTATGAACCTCGATGGGTTCTGACATTCGACGAGCATGGAACTGAGCATTGAGTCCATGACGTTGGACGAATCTGCAATAACCTTTTCACCGTCGATAGTGTCCACGTGTCCGTAAGATGCGATACGATCCCCGGACTCCTTGAATTTGTAATACTGTTCAGTGATCAGATTAATCTTGTTTCTGAGTCTGGTCTGTATATCGCTGATGACATAACAGATCTTCTTGTCGTCGTCATAGTTCTGCAGAGTAGTCAAGTGCAATGCATCCTTGTCTACGTCGGACCCTGCATCAAATACAGCACGGCTGCGTGCCTCGATTACACCTTTCCATGTCTTGTAAGCAATGAGGTCGAATTTCTTCGACAAACTGTTTACTACAGCTTCCATGATGTCAGGATTTGCACCATGTTCAAATCGCTTGAATAGAAGTGATGTGAACAATTTGTAGTGCAGTATCTTGAACAGAGCTAACAGACCCTTATCTATTTCAGCTGCAGTGAGTTTTGATGTGATAGTTCTGTGAGCCAGATAAATGATCAGATGGTTCATCGGATCCCCTAGGACATTCCAGGAGGGACTGATGTAGTCTACTTTTCTGATCACCGCTTTGATTACGGGTTCTTCTACTTCTACTGCAGCGTAAAAGAGATCACGATCGAATCTGGTAAAAGAAATCTGATGAACCCCAAGATATGGGGTATTCAAAGCAAGACCGTTCTCACCTCTGGTCTCGAAATATCTGCAGTAGTTGTCAATTTTGTTTATCAGCTCTACTGAGATAGGTGTGTTTACCTCAGGTATTGACATGAATCCAGTACGAAGCTGTTGTGCACACATGGTTATGCTCCCGTTGTAGAGAATACATAGCATTGGGGCATTGCACCCATACATAGCTAGGGTGTACACTGTTGTAATTTTTTACATGTACAATTATAAAATGCGAAAGCACCTACCTCGACTCTTCTCTCACGAGAAGAGGAGAACTTGGAAACTCCTCGAAAACCCCAGCGACAGACGAAGTCTGTTTGTATTAAGAGGAGAGTACGGAGTACTCGACATCCTTTCTTGGTAAGAGAAGAAGTATACTGAGAACAACCAGAGATAGACTCTACTGAGTCTATCTCTAAAGGAATATATACTCATGGTTTCCCAAAGGGAAGAGTGCATCAAGCTAGTCGATATTTAAAGAGAGTAGCGTAGATATGCTCAGTGTGTCTGAGCATATTTGTAGTAAATGGAAATCATGTCTCAAATAAAAAGAAATAGAACAACTGCACAAGTAGAGAGGACCTTCACCGGTCCTCTCTACCATTCATTTTACCTTTCGTAGTACGGCGACATTGACCTGCACAATTTTAAGTGATCTTTTTGAATCTCATCACGCATCCTGTACAGAGACATCTCGCTACGTTTGGAGTCGAAATCGATCCTGTGCTCAGTGAAAGGATAGCTTCCCTTACTCGAGCCTATCGTGCACTCCGAAAAATCTTCTTCTACTGTACGCGCATGAAGAAGTTGTGTGTATCTGAAGTCTTCGTAAGATTCAGGTATACAACGTGAAGCATGATCACGCAGTGTGTGAAGTATGCTCACACCAACGGCGCAAGTACAATCATTGATCTCAGCATAGAACAGACGCTCTGCGGTATCCATTCTGTACTCCCATCCGGTGAGACCGTAAGATTCAGTCGCTTTACAAAATGCAAGACCTAACGAGATGTTTATGGCCGGGTGTGCCATTGTGATGGCACACTCCCCTTTACCTCTAGGTATACAAAAACGAGGCTCGTATTCCCTTATGTAGGTGACGTACCATTCACGATATTCTTCCGTCTTTACGTGTATCTGCATTTGTTGTATCCTCTTTTAGTGATGAAGTAAATCCTGCCGCTCAATCGAACTCGAGCTGAAGGCTGTTGAGTCCTCGGTAGTACAGAATTCGCTGCAGAATTTGTAACTGCAGTTTTTGTCGAGCATTCATGAACATCGACGGTTCGGGTACTTCACGATTGACCGCCCAGTGCAAACCATTGATCTTATCGTAGAACCCGATCACGCATTCCGGATCAGTTACCTACTCTTTCTGCACCTGCGAGATGTCTGTTTTTCTCAAGTAATCTTTCCTGTAGTACTTCGCAGTATCTGCGAGTATTTCCGTAACGATACACGCGAGTTCTCCTGAGTCTTTTCTTGTGTACATTTGCCAGATGTACTACGGAGGGATGTGGAGTACATGGGCCCTATTTGGCCCATGTACTCACTAAGCAACGCGTCCATTTTGCGCTGAAGTATTTCTTGTAGATCTTGACAGGGTCGATCAGTTCTTCGAACGTCGCTCTGTCTCTGATGTTCTGGAAATGTATGGACTCGATACACGCCAAGTCTCCACGCACTTCGTAGTAAATCGAAATAACTGCCACGTTTTTGCAAGTCGTGCGCAAACTCACGGTACGTGTCAGTACAGCTTCTATGACATCGTCATGATCTGCGATGATTTCGCTAGCCTTCGTTGCGCTCTCGATGGTATTGGCAAAAAGCTTAAGATACACTTCGTCGCCGTGCGTCAGCTTTTCCCCGCCAACGCTCAGCACTTGGGAAATCAGTTCGTCACGTCCTGCCTCATGAAACACCATTGCTCCGTATTCTTCACACCATACGGCTTTTCTGCGGGGAAACAGAAATTTACAGCATTCGCTTCCGTCCACGATTTTGATTTCCGGAAAGTCCAGTATCGTACTGCTGAGCTTGTTCATGTGTATTCCTTTCCTGTTTATTGCGTGCGCAAACTCTGCCAGTCTAGTTGACATTGAACGTGGATTTGATGAGACCGACGAGTTCCTGTACCATCTTGATCCGGACAGGCTTAGAGATCACAGCCTTGTTCAGTGTGATCATTTCAGACAGTGCACGATAGCACAATGAGTGCATCTCTATCAGATCCACATCACCGAGAGCCGAAATGAACCGGTGAGTGAGGTTGTGAATCGTAGCAGGGTCCGCCCGCTTGGTGAAAACGCGAGACTCGGCTTCCTTCTTTGTCACTACCCGGTTTTCAGTGGGGTGCAGCATGTTCGGGTTCATGGCTTCGAGTACGATCTTGTACATGCTGAGCGCAAGCGTGGCAGGAACGTAGAAGAGATCTTCCTTCTTGATGGCATCCTTCACCGGTTCCACTATGTAGATACGATCCTTACTCGCAAGAATGTATTCCTGAGTTACGCCGGCCATCACGTTACCGAACACTTCAACAGCTGCTGCACTCACGTTTACTTTTGCGTCGTTCATGGTAGAGCTCTCCAAATATTTAGGGTTAAAGAAGTGGTTCATTGTAGTAATGTATACACAAAAATTAAATGAGATGGGGGTACTTTTGGTACCCCCATCTATCTCGAGTCATGCCATTATTCTCTTTCCAACAGGGCCGTTAATCTTGTAGCTCTCCGGAGAGATGTGATGTTGTTGTACTTCTCTCCGGATTTTCTCAGATACGCTTCGAGTGCCACCGCTGCTTCACGGTTATGATCGAATACGTACCTGTCTGCCTCAAACTCCACTTCGATGGTCCCTTCTCGGGAACCATCTTTCAAGTGGTCGAAATAGTGGTGGGCAAATTCGTGGAGGGATATTGCGGCAACCAGGGTCTTATCATTTGTGCGATTTAGTTCGTCATTTATGACGATGATCCTACGAGTCGTAGGAACGAACCCGCGTGCGGTGGCTTCGACAACGTTGTACTGTAGCGCAGCAGCGCACGGATCATCCGTGATACCGGTCACGGCTGCGACTGTACCCGTGTCGACTACCATGTAAATCCCCTTTACTTGCTTGACTTCCTCTTTGCGGATTCTTTTCTCAATCCGCGTAGAGATCCGGTGACGATGGTAGACTTTGACAATGTGAGCGAGCATGAGTCTGATAAATTTGAATGTTTCCTTAAACATGGTAAACTCCTTGAGTTTGATTATTTTGGATAGGGATCAAATTAGTAATATATATTTGAATTAGACAGAATGACATAATCCTTACACACTGTGTGGGATTTATTGGAGTAGTTTTGTTAATTTTTGTTACTTTCTGGAGTACGCCACAGGACTTATATTTTTGACATAAAGTACGATAGTAGAGAGGTCGGATCTCCGACCTCTCTACTGTGATTACAAGTACATTGCACGAATTGCCGAAATCATCACGGATGGATCCATGGTCTGCATCTTTCCCGAGATATCTTCTTCTCGTACTACTGCATCAGAAGAGTTTTCTGCTTCTTCTCCGAGTAATGATTCTAGGTGCGTCAGTTCCCGGATCAACGAACTGCGTACTGCAGGGAATCTCGTATTTCTGAGCATCTGCTTGACTTCTTCTACACGCGCTCGAATTTCTTCCAGCGCTTTCTTTTCTGTCGGATCTATTTTGTCACCAGTGTTGGTTACTCCTGACAAGAAGTCATTTCTGTTGAGTCGATACAGATTGATGTTCTTACCATAGAGTACAAACCAACAGGCTAAGAGATACGCGATGACCATGTCGTCATGCCCGCCTGCACTGTGGTCGATTCTATCGTTCTTCAGTGTCAGCTGGCACAACTCGTCGATGAGAGACTGGTCTTTGATTCTAGTAGCGTTGAGTTCCAATGTCTTCATGAGTGTAACTTTGTAGAGAGTGTTTCGTGACATTTCTCCACTACCTGCAGTCACATACCCGAGATACTTCTTATTCGCTCCCGTCTCAGCAGATGAATCTGTGACATCTATTTTGCAGTATGGCTCAGATGTACGATTCTGAAACACTTGGTTGAATATACGGGTCCATGGGTTCGTTCCCGCTTTGCGGAGTATCGCACAGATGATGCCTAGCATGATCAGGGCGGTGCTCTTTCTTTCAGGCACCAAGAACAAATGATCGTGTTTGGCCATGAATTCACCGAGGAATGTAGCGAACTTAATGAGGTCTGCTTCGTTGCACTTCGCAGTACCTACCACTGATAAGTCCGTCGCATCTACGATTACGAGTGTGGTAAAGTCCTGTCCGATATTTTCGGAAGTATCGAGGCCCATGATAAGCGGTCGCTTATACAGTTTGTTGTTCAGTAATAGCTCAGGATCCTGATACCAACGAAAAGCGTAACCGCCCATTATTGTAGTCTTCGTTGGTTCTTCTTGTGACTTCTTTATCTTGTCCAAAGTCAAAGCAGGAATAATACTTCCTTCGATACCTGCTTGACGTAGGTTTAGATAGTCGCGAGCAATTTCTTCAGGAGTACCACCAGTTTTAACTGTAGTTTCCTTAAACCATGCATGTGATTTATCCAACTGCAGATACGAAAATACTGCATACAGCATCTTATTCGTAGAGTTTGTAGAAACTACTTCATGGAGATGCTGTTTATCTCTGCAGTCGTATAGCGTTTCACTGAACGGCATTGCTTGCGAGATGAGTTTCAACGCATACTGAGTTTCAGGAGAGTTTAACTTTCCGGCAGTGGACGTGATGATGTTCGTGTGAGGAAGACCAAGTGCTTTTGCTTGTTCTGCAGCTGCACCCATGGCAGCAACCGCTGACGGATATGAGAGATCTATGTTCTTGAAGTATTCGAATTCGTCCCAGTGTTCGGACGATATCGACATACCGCGGGCAAGTTTGGCTGCAGCCATAACTTCTGGTTGTGCCACAAATGTGAGATACTGCGTGTTCAATGCGGCGTAAGCTAAACCTGTTTTGTTTTCGGTATCTTTCAGTTTATCTCTGTGAATGAGATATTTAGGAAGCGCATTTCTTATGTCTCGCACACGTTTGACGTTTTCTTGTAAAAGAATAATGTCTTTCGTAAGCATAGCCATGTTGAACTTCTCAGCTACTAGAAATATAACCCAAGACACGATAGCATGTGTGGACATCGATTTACCGCACTGACGAGCCATTACTAGATACACGTCAATATTACTCAAATACGACCAAGTTAGTGCTAAATTACCACGATTTAGTTCGTATCGAATATCTTCACCTGCACCAGGAATGAGAATCACTTCACGCAAATAGTACCAAGGATTGAGTTTGCACTCTCGTACAATACGCGCAGCTAACTCTTGGGATGGATCTGTATTTTTTTGCACATCTATCGTAAGTAGTTCTTTGTCGTATGTAGTCAGGAAGAACTTGTTGTTACTGATGCCCATTTTCTTCAGAATTGCATACATCCGAAGAAATGACATGTTCGATGTCTTCGTATGAATGTATGCGCCTTTTTCTTCTATTTCACGTTCGAATAGGATCATGAGAATAACCCAGCTGTTAAGTGGTGTATAACTCCGTCATAGGGTAGGGGGTTTTGCCCCCTACCCTGTGGATTAGCCTTCGTAGTTTCCGAAGCGAAGTACTTCTTTCGATGTGCAAAGTTCCTCGACTTTCTCAGGTGAGATCATTCCGAGTTCTTGTGCACGCCGATAAATCCTCTCGTAGATGGGCTTCAGATATTGTACCTCAGAGTTGAGAATACCTTCTGCACCCATCAGCATCACCTCACCATAAGGAGATATCTCACGTTCCTTACCAAAAAGCCAGAGTACACTTTCGACGAACGTGCATCTGGAGGTGACCACAGTGACAACTTTGCCTCGGCAATTCTGCATAGCAGTGAGTACCGCACCCAGTGTAGGTACTGACCACCACTCATCCACACCGGACCCGATGAGAATTGTCAGTGTCTGATCGGACTTCAGTGAGTACAGCAGTGTGCTCAGTTTGTTCTGGAAATAACTGAGACCGTACGAATTCTTGGGGGAAATGTACAGTCGCATGTTGTTGGGGTCGGTACTGTGAAGATGCAGACGAGATGCTTCTCGCACAAACTCAACAGGACCGTTGCACAGCTTTCGGTTTACTTCTCTGGTATATGCAAGTGGATTTCCAGAACCTACTACACTGTTCATACCCTGGAGGTGTTCAGGTACAAAGTTTTCTTGCGCAAACCCGGTGAGTCCATCGTCCGCTTCGATTACGTTAAGATCGTACATATGTCACCACCTTACGCAGCTGCTGCCAGACGACGGTTCATTTCTTCTGCAGTAATCCAGACTGCTTCGTCTGGTACTGAGCAGATACGATCGACTTCTTCTCTCGTGATATGACCCTTCTTGAAGGAAATATCGAGGAAGACCTTTCTCACAAAGTCCACCTGGGCTTCTGCGTCACGTTGAACAGTGATAGAGTTTCCGTAACTACCATGCGAAGACATGTGCCACATGAAGGTAGCCATAGACGAGCAAACACACTCATGCCCTGCAGACCAGATCAAGGATCCGGATGAAGCGCAGAGACCGACTGCATGTGTGATCACTCTACCCTTACAAGACCTGATCGCAGTAGCGATAGTTGCACCGGTGTTGATGTAACCACCAGGAGAGTCGATGAGTATCTCGATGATATCATCTTCTCCCATACTGTACAGGACCTCGAGAAGTGTGAAGTACTCTTCTATGGTTTCTATCGTAGACGTGATGTGTGCACGGAAAAGTTTGTGGGTTTTACCCCCCGCATGCTTTTCCGTGACAGTCTCTACGAAATACACAGGGCAGTAAGGAAGTTTCTCCAGATCGTACGATGCGTGCCACGGCTGATGTCCGCTGGGTTCTTCTCGAGAATCCATCGACTCCATACCTACGAGCATCATCGCACGATTTTCATCGCTGTGCGGTATTTCTGGTTCGCTCGACATACGAACAATTTGTCTCAATCCGCGCATGGTTACCTCCGCTGAGTACGCAGCATCGCATGCACTGCGGACCGTTTGTTACCACGTTCGTCATAGTAGGTACCGGTACCAGAACGATATGCACTCATTCGCAGATTCCCGATCTGTACCTCATGAACCCCGAACAAATCTGCAAGTTCTTGATCCGACCAAGATTCAAGACCGACGATCTTTCCCTGGTCATCGAAGATCTGATCAGGAGTGATCTCTGCCATATAACCGTTGAACGATTCGGTACCAGGAGCGAACCACTTGGATGCTTCCATATATCCCGGCATGTTCACGTAGTCGAAGGTGACGAGACGAGTCACTGTACGGTGCATACGTTTGTTCACCGCATCTACACGCTGCTTCATCAGACAACGCAACGAGAACGTGGTGTTTTCCTTGGGGTTAAGAAGCGAGTCTTCCAGTACCTGCTTGAAAGGACCAGAAGGACGGATTGAACCGTAGAGAGGAATGCCTCGCTCTGTACGGTCTCCAGTCCACAGTCTGCTGATGTGGTGGGAGATGCGACTTTCATCAATCGTCTGGATACGTTCCAGTGTGGAATCCATCGGAGGATGACCCCACTCTCCACGCAGGTTACCTTGCGTAAGCGTCTGATTGAATACAGAGGAAGGCTCGTTGATTTCTCTTACAAGACTATCAACGTCGTAATAGGCATTGTTACGCGATGTGGCATCCAGCATCGCCAGAACCACTTGGTAGTAGCCATTTTCGTCAGGACGAAGAGCACGCAGCTTTTTGCCGTCCAACTGGTCCAGCACCTGAACTGCAAAGTACACTTTGTTCGTGGGAATGATCGAGGGTATAGCCATTGTAGTAAACTCCCTAAATATGAATTTATGTGCGCAGCAAATCTTCCAGCTGACTATGCTCAGTCGACTGGTTGACGATTGCCGAGTTGATACCGTCCGACATGTAAGCGCCAATGAGTTTGGCCGATGTACTGTCTGCTCCGTAAGTGACAGAACTCAGAGCAATGAATTTTGCCGGCTTCTTCATATTGGACATGCGATACTTGATGTTCAGATTGTCAGGATCGCGTGCAAGGTGAGAGTAAATCAACTCAAACACGCTACTATCGGTACGTAGATCTGCATCGCAGATGTCTTTGCATCTACCAAAGATCCTGAGCACATGTTCGTAGGTTATGAATTTTGGGAAGTTCCCCAATGTGATAAACTCCACAAACATTTGGTATGCGATATAATTTCGCTTCAGAACAGTGCGGTTAGCTATGAATTTGTCACCCTGTACAAATTCTGCATATAGCAGATCCACACCATCTTCAGTACCTGTGTACGTGTTCGAAGGAAACATGGTAATCACTGCGGGGAGAAAGAATCCGCAGGTCACTTTGTCGTCGATTACCATTTCAAAAACTGCGAGCGTGGTTATATCTTCTCCGACCTGCAGCAAATTACGAGTCTCATATCTTCTGGGTATTTTTACAAGGAGCTTCTTACCTTTGAAGATGAATGAGTCACCAGTTTTTTGAAAATAGGGAGCTATACTAGCCATAGTTAGACATCCTTGTGCGTAGTGTGATATCGCATAAAATAGGTCATGGGGTGCCTTTCAGCACCCCACACCATCTAGAGCTTCATGATCTTGATCATACTGAACTGACCTGTGCTATGGTCTTGCAAATACTCACCGGCATGCAGACACCGAGTAGATTCAAGTGCAAGAGCACCTTTACCATTTTCGTTGGTGTCTATCTCGAGAATTGACGGGAGTGGTGTGTGGTATACGTCAGTGATGTCGTTATACATCATTCGGTTGTAAGACATAAACGACTGCATTGCTGCATTGAACAATATACCGTCACGAACGAGACCACTTTCTACATCCCCTGCGAATTTGCAAAGGGGTTCTTCCTTGATCCATATCGAAGGATGCTTGACTATCACGAAGAATGCACCATAGTGGTCTTTCTGCGACATGGTCTCGTAGACGTACTTTTCTATCGCCTCAGCTTCCATAACGTAAGACTGATTCAGATAGTTTGCCGAAGAGTATGCGGCATTGAGTAGAGATCTCCCGATAGAAAGATCAGCATGATTCACTACCAGAGATCGATGAGTCACTGCGGTCAGTACGTTCGGAAAGTACATCGAGTATGCGAATACCGGAAATACCACAGATGTTCTGAGGTCTACTTGTTCAGGAAGTATGAACTCCATATCAGAGTAGAGATCCGGTGTATTCTTTTTGTTCCGGTACTTTATACGGCATTCAGAAAATGGGATAATTTCGATATCTCCCAATTCCTTGAAGTCCATCAACATGATGTCAGGATGCCGTAGCTTACTGCTGGCAGAGAAGAATTCTGCTCCTCTGGAGACGAGCATTTCTCCTTTGTACATAATCGGACGAGATACTAGTCCATTCACGAAACAAAGAGACGTATCCAAGTTTATCGGACCTTCTCCGTGTTTTGTGATTACCAGATCTATTAGACGATCTCGAAAGATCTTTACGTTTCGATCTTCTGGTGTGTCAATGCAGGTATATCCCACCTCGAATTCTTCTGCTTTCAAAGGATCTGTGGTACGTACTGCAAACTTCGGATTATCGAGGTTGGGAATATCTGTACTGTAAGAATCCACCATCACGCCAGTGAGTAGTGTACCTATCTCATTCCACGTAGTACACTGACCGATGATAGTTTCGAGCATCAAGTGAGACAGATTCACTGTAACGACAGTTTCTGCATCTTTCTCGACGTCGATGAAAAACGACGTATTCAGTGCCGAGAATGAGCGTATTTCTTCTGGTGTATTGTCAGCAAAAGATAGGGTCCTGATGGTCCTTCCTTGCTTAACGTACAGTTCACGTATGTTCATGTATGTCACTCCTCACGTGGTTTAAAGTGAGCAGGTGAAGCTAGGTCCGGCTCGGTGAATGTAGAATGTACGACCGCGGTAATTTCTTCTATCTGCGAACCCCGTGTACCTATTTTCCAGCTATAGGCCCAAATAGGTTTCCAACCGTTTGTGGTTTTTACGTAGACGCTCTTTACTTCTTTCCAACCTGTAGCAATTTTTGTATACAAGTTGGCTTTTTCCATTTCGATGCGTTATCTTTTACGAAGAGACTCATATTTCGTGCCTCCAATAGGTATATAAGCATAGAAAGATCTACCTAGTCCAATGGACTAGGTAGATCTCTGTCCACTATAGTGGTCTAAGATATCTCGCTCGTACTACCATATCCCAAATACCAAATCCATGGTCGTGCTCTCTTCTCTGTGTCCATGCTCTGTATACGAACATAGACGTCGGCTGAGTGAATGACACTTCCCCCAAATACTCATTATACCTTTGTACTGAGATGGGATTGTTAGCTTTACCATATACGTCCCAGTGCTGATTTATTTTTCCTAACTCCCAATTAGTTTTATCTGAAGATACACTGTGGTATATACGAATCCCTGACGTATCCATCAGTCTCAAGTCACCAGCACCGCATCGCCGCCTACATTCGTACGTCAATTTGTAGTCCAAATACAGACCATAAACACCAGGGACTTCGATGGGAGTTTCTAGATTCATGTATAACGTATTTGAAATACACGAGCCCCATTGTGGACAGCAGTATGTGCAGTCTGAAAATCTGGTAGTAAGTTCTCCACATGGCTGGGAGTTACATACTTTCTGCGAAGCAGGTTTTACAATATCGGAACAAAATAAATCCGGCTTACGCACACCATCATTTCTCTGACACACCACGCTTCTGGACTGAGTACCACCACCACAGTTAGCTGAACATGCAGACCAGTCACCAGTGAACCAGTTGTAGACCCAAATAGGTCGCCAACCTGAAATTGTTTTCGTGTAGATGTTCTTGATTTCTTTCCAGCCTACGACTGTTTTGATATACAAGTTCACCCTACTCCATTTATTGTTAGATCCTTTGACGTACAGACTCATGGTTTACTCCATTTTTTTATAAACTCCAAAAAAATAAATATCGGACGTTGTTAGACATTCACACAATGATCAGATAGTCTGCTCACTCCGGTGAGCAGACTATCTGTTTATGGGTTATTTTCAGTGTTATAGCCAGAAGGACTCAGATGAACATCCACCGGAACTCCGTAGAGCATCTGGTATTGTCCGCTCATTTCACGGAGAAACTCTACGATGACCTGTCCACCTACATACTGACCAGGATCTCCTGTGGAAAGAGTGTTCCAGGCTTGTGTGTACTGATCAACAGGGATCGGATCCGTGATGATCGTCGCTAACGTTCCGGGATCACGAATCGTGAAATGGGTCGGGGGTACCGGACCAAGTTCAAGATCGGGATCGTACGGAGGCATCGCGGCGGTGTAGTAAGCTTCAATGAATGCTTCCTTGTTCAGGAACCGTGAGGTGGGAATGTAGTACTGATGAAGTGTTCCATCGTAATGTACCACAGGTCTCCGCATATCGCTCGATTCGACCCCGTACGTATACGGAGAATCTACTCCGTCAGAGATGGTGTACCGCTGAAACTCGTTATAGTGTTTCAAGTTCAGTACAACATTTTGACGATAGAGAACAGAAGCTTCAGCACCGAAGATCTTCGAAAGATCGATTTCAAACAGCACGTTTTGCGGCATGTTGAAAATTCCACCATCGAAGCTGGTGATGAGTTCGGCATATGGCGTAACATCGTAGATCTTGTCCCGACGATCGGAGTATGCAATAAATCTCAGATCGTACTTTCTTGTCGCAGGATTCCACTGCGGCATGACAGATACTTTGATACCATCCATACTTTTGTTGGTGATGACAGTGACCCACTTGTACAAAGTGAGAAACCGCATCTTCCCTACAACTTCCTGATTGGGAGATACTTGATTTCTTCCGAGGTATTTCTTCAGAAGAATCTTCTGGCGTTGTCCCGGGAAAGAAGGGACAAATGTTTCAAGTCCATAGAGGAAACACGAGACATTGTCAACGACCAGATCTTCAGTACTTCCGTCAGAATAGGTCAATCGAGGGCTGATGACCAACTGGTTCACAGGCTGCCGCTGGTGGATGTAGAAATCACTTCCGCGCATCTGGTTGGCAGTGGCATCGAACCCCACCACTACGCTGGTGTTCGAGAGAAGATCGTTCCAGGGAATGCCTCTCTTTACAAACAGTTGCAGTTCTACTGCAAGAAGTCCTGCATGATCGTGAATTTCAAGTGTGACTGTTTCACCATCTCGCAATGTGCTGAGAGTGTGACAGTTCGTGCACTTCTTTATCGGGCTTCCGGGAGTGAGTGCAGCGAGAGGAATGCGATCACCCTTATATGTTTCATTGGTATCGACATACAAAGAGATGAATTCCTTCTTACCGTCCGCTCCAATTCGGTGCAGTCGGTAGTCAGCAAGCGAAGAACCAAACAGCATCAGGTTGCCACTGATGTTCAGTTCTGTGGGCTTCACACGATCATCGTAGTACAGCATGAACTTGTCGTTACCGTAGGAGATGACACGTATTTCTTCGCCTTCTGACGTCTTAACGATCTTCGCAGGTGCGATCGTCGACTTGTACGTGATCGGATCCACAGCAATCACAGTGTAGATTGCGTAGTTGTTGTCACGATCGAAGACAGCTGCACCTTCTCTGGGAATGACATGAGCCATTCCGTCGCTAGGAGGACCATCACGATCTGGATCGTATATCTGGTCCAAGAAGCATGAGTCAGGTCGTCTGTCTTTAAGAAGATAGAGTGGCGTGTTAGCCATAGAACACCTCTCCTGAGGTCACAGAGTCTTCAGGCATCACCGAATTGATAAATGCTTGCAGAATCCGATATGTGTTAGGGTCTGGAACGACCACTTGCCGGTAGTGTGGGAAGACGTCCACGAAGTCCAAATTGTACTTCAACTGCATCACCAAGTCGCAGTCGTACAGATACTGATACGCCGCAAATTGTGTCTTCATTCTTTCTACGTCAGGATCAAGACTTATGCCTCGCAGTGTCCCATTGAGAATATCTCTGATGATGGTCACCACATATGGGCTGAAGCATCTGTGAGAATGCGGCATAACGACAATGTCAGGATACTGCGGTTGCTTTCCGTAGAAGTATTCGTTCAATATCGTCAACCTTTCCAGATCATCATTGGGATGATACTTAGAAAGAAACGCATCGATGCAGTCAGGTACAGTAGTGCACACTTCGAAAGGTGCTCCTTCTCTGTATTTACCAGCAGGAAGCTCTATTTTGTTCCCTCTATCGATAGGTGCAGACTCATAGAGACCATCGACATGAAGCATGGTCATTTCAGGGAAGAGTAGAGCTAGCTCTGATTCAGATGCTGCGATGTTGTTAACTACCCACCCGTTGACGGTGTTCTCTTCTTGTGCGCTGGTAACGATCCATTCGAGGTAGTTGTTCTCGGATACGAGATACTCTACGTTGTTCAGAATGAGTTGCTGCGCACTGATGCGGTCTAGTGCATCTTTTGGTCGGAATATCGTGTAGTCCACTCCTTCGACCAAATACTTTCCGTTCAAGTACACTTTTGTATGCTTTGCATTCCAGATAGGTACAGTGTATCCGCCATCACGTATTCCCACATTGAGGTGAACCATCAACGGGTTGCCTGCGACGATATCTTGATCGAGATATTTCCCATCCCGGTATACACAATAACGATTCTGGATGATGAACTTCCTTCCGTACATTCTTGGACCAAACACAAGACGCATGCCTGTGTCAGTCGGATACTGTACGATATCCCCTATGAATTTCGTGACCTCTTTATACACTTTGGTTCCGACATGATCGAGTCCTTGTACAGGACTGGACGCCATATCAAACTCTTCGATCACTACGAAGTCATGGTACGGAAGTATCACTGCCGCAGAATCTTCGGAAGGAACGATAGTAAAACATGTACTGGGTCCATCGACAAACAACTCCACTGTGAGTTTATCACCCGGAGTGAAGTTGACGTGTTCGTCAAATGCTAGTTCTACATTGGTGTGGATGTTATCCAGATAACGTACATGATCGTTTCTGATCTTTTGTCCGTTACGGTAACATACGGGATACGTGGGTGTATCAGTGAATAGTAGTGGTTTCGGAATATGTATTCCTCCACTGAACCATGCACTGATGTCAGTATGAATGATCTTCTTGCACAGAAGTGCCATCGTGTGATAATAACCGAGACCCTCGACGTATCCCCACATGTTCTCAGGAGTGATGACATTAGGAATGTCGAACATCATTCGAACGTATTCGCTACTTTCGAGATGCGATGCTTTCCAGAAATCCAGATTCTGACTTACACGTCCGAGTAGATGCTGGATGATTGTGGCATCATCACACGTGTACAGCAGGTCGATGTAATTCTTATCCCGGATTAGTACATTGTCTTTGTCGTGTTGTTTGAACGATATCTTTAGAGCGATCTCTTGTGTCCCCAAGTAATCACGAAATGCATCGAGAATATACGTAGGGATGGAGATGTCGTTATGCGTGAGCTGATCTACGCTATGTTCTGCACATCTGTGAAGATACAGACCACGACCTACTGTACCGTCAGAATTCATAGTTCTGACATGTATCTCTGCAGTATTGTGCGTCAACACCTTATTCGTCGGATTAAGCGATTTAGGTGTGTGCACTATGAGTTTCTGCAATTTGTCTCGTTCACTCAAAAAAGTGGGATTGTTCTTAGGGTCAGTTAGGTCCACAGTAAACGAGAGTAGTTCGTTTTCATCATGGAGTACATCCACAAAAGAATTTACCGGTATCGAGTCTACACCCGTGTAAGGAATTTCGTATCCGTTCACGTACACAGTTGTATGATCGATGTTGTGCGGGCACTGCTGAATGAACTCGTGTATTTGTCTACGTACGATCAAGTTGTCATCAATCGTAGGAACTACAAAGCTTCTGATGGTGAGTGCATTCACTGTATCACTGTCAAAGTACATCGTGATCCGAATGTTCTTCATTTCGGTGTGAGGAATCAAACGAATCGCAGAGGACTTTGCTACTGCTAACAGATACTGGGTACCGTACTTTCTGATGTAGGTCTTACCGAACGACATCATTTTACCACTGAGGTGGTACGTACGAATCAGTATATCGAAATCGTTGCAGAGCTGAGTTGCAGAGTGCCACTGGTCAGGTACAGAACGAGCAGAAAATGCGAACATCAACTGATCGGGGATGTAGTAGAGAAAATACGGTTCATTCGTGGTAGGAAGATCGATGTAAGTTCCACCAATATAGATGGAGCCACTACACGACCGATCCTGTACCAACTGCGGAACAATATTTGCACGCAGTTCACTTTCCGGTTCGTTCCAGATTTGATCAAAACAGAATCGGTTAAGTGAGTTAAGAAGAGTAGACTCCATATCTGTCATGGTGAATCTCCATTTAGTTCTAGTGCCTAAGGGCATAGAATAAGTCTCAGGCAGCCATGTATTGTGAGTAGAGGATTCCCTAGGGAATCCTCTACTCTAATGTCTATCTCGCCTCGAACATCTGGCGACAAGTCAGGAGGCCGTTGACAAACTCGCCACTGGGTCGACCGAGCAAACCATGCTGTTTCAAGAAACCAGTGATCGCGCCGCTACGATAACCATCAGCTGCGCGAAGTACCAGACTGAGCCAGTATGGAGGATACTCGAAAGCGAGACGAGTAGACATTTCATCTGTATTGGGACCAAGAGATTTGCAGACGGTGTAGAACTTATGAGCGTTGAACTTGTTCAACCTGCTAGGTCCCAATTCAGCCACAAGTTCGCACACTGTAGCAATGTTCAGCCCGTTCCCAGAAATGTGTGCGACTCGATTTGCTATATCATCAAGTTCGCGCATGGTTCCCAGGAATGTACATCTGTAGAGCAAAGGAGGACGTGCTTTGTCGTCAGTATGTCGACTGAGCATCTGTGCCATGTACAGTGCAAACAGAGTGGCTACTACATTGATTTCTTGCACATTCAGGTTTTCCATTCTTCCTATTACCGAAGCAATGGGAAGACAATAGGACTGAATCAGGAAGGTGCAGAGTATGGGTGTGAGCCAACCATCAGACACTGCAAAACTTCTGACGAACATACCACGAACATACATGCTATGTAGTTCATTGATATCCGTTGTCTGTGGAGTACGTCCTGGTTCTATACGAACGAGGGATGCGATGTTTGCGAGAATCTTGTTACTGATCTCAGGATAGGAATGCAGCACCTGCGCATCCTGTACACCTTTGAGATCGATCGTGATGTTTGTCCATCCGAGAAGATCAGGAAGTGACAATTTCGGTGCACCTTTCTGTGAGACAGGAAGGATGTTAGCGAACTCATCGATGTAACGAGTCTCGACCATTTTCTCGAACAGTTTATTCATGCCGGTCGACATGATCGGCCGGTTTGCGAATATCTGTGCGAGTTGTCCGGGAGGAATGACTACATTCCTATTCATTGCAAGGAATTTGACGACTTGTGAGATCTGCCCTTTAAGCCCTGCAGTGTGGGCGTATTGGGTATCCAAAAGGAGTTTGGCCATGCTCGTTCTCCGTTGGTAGTATTGTCTGCTCTGCATACAATTTAGAGAGTATCCATTATACTAGCGGAAATTTTATAGGCACTCAACCATGTCCTGAAAGGAGTTTAACCATGCCAAACATTTTCAGGGAATATACGCATCCCCACAGCATGTCGCGGGTAAAGGACGAGTCCATCCGCGAAAATGCACGGGAATTCGTACTTCCTGTACACCGCCCGCTCTTCCCTCTTCGCGCGGCGAAGGGTAAAGTCGGTGAGATCGTCTGGGTAAGTGGAGCCGAAGCACTCGAGTACTTTGGCGAAGCCACGTTCGATAAGTTCGGTCCTTACTATCGGAACGAACAGACCTTCCTTGAACTTGCAGTATTCCCGAATCAGCGTGCGTTCTGCGTGCGTCTCGCGGATCCTGCAGCGGCGGCTGCTACGATGGTGATCGAAGCACATGTCGTGGAAGGTGTCGATGTACAGCAGTATCAGCGTGACGCTAATGGTGCGTTTGTCTATGACGCCCAGAACCGTCCGATTCCGCTGCTCGATTCCAGTAACAACCCCATAAAGGAACCCGGCGTGAAGATTCGTCACGTCGTACGTCCTCTTGCAGAAAACGAAAAGTTCGATGAACTCGAGCCGAAGACGGTATCTGCAGGTAGCGAGACCACGATCATCTATCCGCTTGTTGCGGCGAAGTACAATTCGCCTGGTAAAGCCGGCGATCGTGCAGGTCTGCGGTTCTTCTTTGACCAGTTCGCACAGGACGAAGACCTGCTGGCTTCCAGCGGTGCAGTACTGTATTCTTTCTCGGTATACGAGAAGCCGTTCGATAGCGATATCGCCAGGGTCCTGCGCGATAAGTTCCAGAACTCGGTGGTCAACTTCGTGATGAAGCCAGGCTCGGTCGATAGCCGTACGATGCGTCGTATTGCTTCCGATGACATCATCACCAACAACTATTCGACGACTGGTATCGGTTCCACGCAGGTGTCGACATTGCCTTATGAGTTGTTCTTCTACTCGGAGAACTTCAAGGTAATCGGCGACAAGGTCAAGGCTGTCGAAGTCAACAACATGGAACTTACCGATGGTTGGATGGTTGACGTACTGAGTCTGCGAGATCTGAAGGGCCATCCCTACCATCACGCGGTTCTCGATACTACTGGCGTCGGCTTCTCTCTCATGTCTGACATCACCACGCATTATCTTGCCGGCGGCAGCGATGGTGACCTTACGGATGAGAAGTTTGAGGAGATGTATCGCAGTCTGCTCGAATTCGATTTTGTTCCCGAACTGCAGAACACTGCACGGTATCCGGTAACCCATCTTTACGACGTGGGTTATTCCATCGATACGAAGTTGACTGCCGCGAAGTTCGTAGGCCTCCACGACCACGTGAAATACGAATTCGCATGTCAGACTTCGGCTAACAAGCTTCAGACTATGGAAGAAGCTGTAGCTGTCGGTATCGCCATTCGCACTCGTGTTTCCATGACTCCCGAATCCGAATTCCACGGTACCGGGGCATGTCGTGCAGACATCTTTGCACAAAGCGGTTACCTGACGGACACCACCATCAAGAATGTCATTCCTGCGACGTTCTGGATGGCACTCAAGCGGTCGATGCTGCACAATACTGTGTACGTACAGGGCGATCCGTTGGGTGATGGCAAACACGAAGTGACCATTTACCGCAAGTTTAACTTTGTTCCGAATACTCCGGATCAGAAGCAGACTCTGTGGGACAATGCGCTCAACTACTTCGAAGTCAAGAAAATGATCGAGCTGTTCTACGCAGATCTGCGTTCGATCTACAAGCAGGATTCCAGTCTGCTGTCGTCCACCATGTTCACTGATGCTATCACTTACTCGAAGTACATCACTGACGACGTGTGGGCGAAGTTTGCAGGCGTGCGCACTCCTCTCGAGAATCTCTTCAGTACGATACAGAAGGAAGTAGAGCGCCTCTGTTACCGTACGTTTGACAACCAGTACAAGTTCAAGGTTTCGGTCTCCCGGAATGCGGACGAGTTCAATGGTGTCAACACGTACCGTATTCGTACGGAGATCTACGGTCCTGATCCGGCCCGTTGCGGCATCAACGATCTCATCGTTCGTCCTGACTCCGCATACGGTAGCTAGCGAGGTAATGTACAATGACCATGCCTAACGCTCTTTTGTTCAACCAGGCGGCATCGCTTGGTGGTACTCCGTTCGGGCCTATCGCCAACATTGACGAAGGTGCTCAGAACGGCATTGGTCCTCACATCCTCAAAATGGATGCGGCGACTCCCCTCATCATGAACAACTGCATCATCGTGCTGCTGTCTACCCCTGGGTTCATGGACGGAAACGTCCTCGCTCAGCGTACGCTGAAGGCTCTCTGGGAACGTCACGCAAAGTCGTGGAGCGGCATTGACTTCGGTTATACGCTCGATTTCCACGAGCAGCAGAATAGCAACGACGGTCAGCAGCTCCCCATGCCTACGACCTCGAAGCGTACCGCGGTTAGCCCTCAGGTGACTTTGCCTGAAATCAGTGGCAACCTCTGCTGGAACTTCCACTACTGGTGGATCTCCAACATCCAGAATCCGGACACCCAGGTGTCTCAGCTGTCCGCGATGCTCGATGACGGTACGATGCCCCAGTGGTTGATTTCCACTCTCTCTGCATCCATGATCGTCATTCAGCCTGACCCCACTGGTCTGCCTGAACGTATCATCGATGCTGCGGTATACACCGCTATGATGCCTACTGAAACCGGTAACATCGGGTTCAAGAAGGAAATCGGCGGTAACGGTGAATCGCCTGAACGTCAGATCACCTACAAGGCTCTCGTTCAGCACAACCAGAACACCCGCGAACTTGGCAAGCTCATCATGCAGGCTCAGCAGCTGCATAAGCCGGACTTCACGCGTGCCCTCACCTTCAATGGTGTCGACACTGCTCTCAGCGGCATGGGTCTGTCCAAGGAAGTCAACGAAGCTCTTCGCGATTTCCGTATGGTCGCTTAGTCGATCTAAAGGAAAAAGAAATCCTTCAGGTCATTGGTTGAGGAGGTCAGGTCCCGCAGGGGACCTGACCTCTGATACTACCGTTATGCTAGCTCTGGTGTGTGATGATGTATTCGCAAAGTGCCACCGCACCTTCTTTGCTTTGTGCTGCACCTATGAATCCGTTGTGCAGAATGAAGATTGCATCTGCTACTCCGGTTATTTCCTGCAGCTCTTTACCATTCTTACCGTAAAGATGCTCAGGTGTGGGATGTCTCAGTCGACGACGAGAACCGTCAGGCATCGTAGAACTATACATCGCAGAGTCCACACGATAATTGAAATATGGACTCTGGAACATCCATGAGTCATCTGCAGATGAAGGGAATACCACCATCTTCACGTGCTTTGTTTCTTCCGCATGCCGTGAGAAAATTGGACTCCATGGAATATACGTATCCAGGATAAGAACACCGTGTTCCGGAAGTTCTTTTACTTGTTCGAGTATTCTTCCTTTGCCGAGATGAATCGAGTAGCCTCGAATGATTTCTCTGCGCAGGTAATTCTGAGCATAATTGACACCCACGTTAAACATAGACTCTTCTGATGTCATACCGTGAAGAGTTTCAGCATAAGTGGGATTGAGCGATTGAATATAGGAAGATGCTGAGGGGATTCTGTACGCACCCGTGTTGAGGTAATAGGTACGGTTCTCCCCGTTGTCATGTGCATCAATCGGTGCAACGATTGACTTGGTGATGGTTTCGTGTGCGAGATCTACACCATCATCATCGAACGTACCAAATACTTCAGCGAGGACTGCACGAATTGCCTGTCTTCCGTAGTGTTCCCAAACCAGACCGAAACCTGCTTTCTTCGGTCCTACTTCAAACTTGTTCGGATTGGGAGAAGGATGACGTACATCGAATCCTCCCTGGTGGTGATCAAAGTCACCAGTATCAGGATCGTATTTCTCACCGACGTCCACACGAAACTCGAGTGATTTGAGTATTTCAGGATCGCGAGTTCTGATCACGGTGATGTTGGGATTGATGAATTTCAATGTAGCGATACAGAATACTTCATCTGCATGCATCACTCCATTGTGAGTACCGACACGTATGTTTGGTCCTAAAATGGACTTAGGCATGATCATTCTCCTTGTGTGATACATTTGCTATTTCATTTAAATATGATCTGAACATGTAGGATTATATTTCTTAAAAAGAATCAATATTTGTACTTCTTGAGAGGTAGCCCACGTGGGCTACCTCTCTGCGTTTCGATGTTCAAGTCAGACTAGTTGCAGCTCACTAGTCAGTGTGCTAGCACTTTGCAACTATCTGCCTTGCCACTGCTAAGTGGAATGCGTTGTTTTCGTATTCGCCATCCACTGTGATATCTTCGAATTCTTCTCCGATACGGATGAACTTGTACGTAGGATCAGGAAGTTCCGAGATTATGAGTTCTATTTCTTCGACTTCCGGATAACCCATATTGAGTTTCGCGAACGCTGCACCGTACCATTTGGTCCATTCCCAATTGTACAGTACATCACCGGTATCCTTGTCTTCCCGTCGTTTGGCGATATTCAAGTACTTGACGACTGCTTTGTGCAGTTCCGGGTTTACAGTGGCGCAGAGCTTGAGTTTTTCTTGGAAGATAGCCACCGCATCTTTGTTCATGCACAATGCCACTTCACTGCGATATCCCATGATTTTCTCCTTCTATCTTCTTTACCCATGAAGGTGTATTGAAACCTATTTTTCGTATTATTTCTGGACTAAATGTTTCAGAGGCGTACGTACCTACAATGGTAGTATCAGAGAGATCTCCACCTAGCACAATGAACTTGAACTGGTCCGATGGTAGAGATCTGATTACCATCTCCAGAACCAGTATATGCGCCCGTTCAGGAGTAAACCGATCCCCATTGTACCACTTCACTACTGGCCAGTGATATAGAGACTCATTTTTGGAGGTATCCGTATATTTTTCAGCTTGTTCAACAAGTGTTACCATATCGGTATACGCATCGGTCGTGGTGAACACTTTCGAGTTTTTGATCAATTTGGAAAATTTCTTTTCCGCATCTGTCGTCATGCATAGCACTACATTGCGATCGTATCCCATTATAGCTACCTCTTGTTATTGGCCTTTCTGATTCTTTCCAAGAGAACTGCATTTTGTACCAGTTCAGTATCGTCGAATATGCGATTTGCACTGATCGACACATCACGATGTAGCACATCCATGACAATCAACTGATGCTGGTCCATATTTACAGATGCTGACACACGATTCACCCGAGCAATACGAACTGAGAGTGGCCTCTGCTATACTTCCTCGTTACATTTTCGGTATAATCAAGTAGCAGTAACATATCCGAAATATCGTTTGCTGCTTCACGTGCACCATCCACGTAGATTTTAAGTAAGCTCATTGTGTCCTCATTGATTGACGTTATTTCACATGAGTAATATATACTTAATAGTTTACTGACAGTAGACAGAGGCATGTGCCTCTGTCTACTGTGTATATGACGCTAGAATCCGAAGTCGTCGCTCGATCCGTAATCTGAACCGCCGGAGTCACTTCCTGTATCACCCGCCGAACCAGAATCGGTACCATCTTCAGTCTCTGTCGGGGTCGTAGTCGCGACTTTGTCCTTATCAAGACCTGCTTTAAGGTTACGCAGCTTGAGGAACAGATTCGCGATATCTCCACGACGATTGACGAAGTAATCCTCCCAGTCAGGCACATCGAAGATGCTGTTGATCCCGATAGAGGAACCGAGTTCCATGACAAGATCTGCACGAACTCTCGCCTTGAACACATTGAATACGTCCGAGAGATCAGAGTCAGATGCTACCAACTCATTCGGGAGTACTGCATCGACGAAGTCATTCACGAGACGAATATAGTCAGAGAATACCTCGCCTTGTGCTTTGTCGGGTGAGATATTGGGAAGAGGCAGCTTCACCTTCAAATGCTGGAGAATTTCTCCAAGCTGAGCGATTGCATTCTGTGTGTTGGTGCTATCTTTAGCACCGTCGTTGAGTGTATTCGGTACGCTACTCAGTTCAGGATTTTCTGGATCACTTTGGGCAGTCAGCTTTTCGGCGTTCTTCTTTGTGGCACCCTGAACAATCGCAAGTAGTTGCTTCTTCAGTGAAGGAGAGAACCGAATTACTGTACGACACCAGCTCGCAGTTATTTCGCACAGAGTACTCTGCAATGTCCTGCAGTCGTTTGCGAAGAACAGGTTGGTCGTAGCCACCGACTTCGCAAATTCTTGCTGACTCGTTTCGTTCATTACCGAATAGGGAGGTCCGAGATGAGTGACAATCCCGTTCGTGAGCTGATCGAGTAGGTCAGTGTCTGCCTTAGGTACATTCGACTGTGTATCCTGAGCACTGATATCAAACCCTGCAGCATTGGTGCCTTTGAGTTTGATCGTCATGTTCTGGTTTATGATCGACTGTGCAATCGATGTCGGGTCGGAGTCGAGATTCAGTTTGTACTTGGCAATAACCGCCTGTCGAACTTCTTCACGTATACCTTCAGCATTCGTTTCTTTTTCGTCGACAGTGACTTCGATGTCTTTTCGAGCTACCGAGTTTCTCATGGCCGCCATCATGTTAGCGATGACGATGGTAGTCTTTACAGAAAGAAGATACATGATGTCTTCAATTCTGGATTTACCTGTACCATTTGCATGGTAGTCGAATGCGACGTAGGTCATGACCTCAGAAGGTACAAATACCAAAGCAGTACGCTTCTTCTGGAGAAGACGGTACAGCATACATGCGGCGATATTGTTGTGCGCACCTATCTCTACTTCGCTAAGTCCGATGCTCGTAAGTTTCTTCTTGAGCTGTGCGTCAAGTACATGATTGAACACGTTGGTTATTGCACTTTGCTGCATATCCCACGGAGTACCGAACTGTGCAATAGCTCCCATCCGATTGGTCTGCACACCGCTAGCAGTGGGCCGTCCGCCGAACATGGCTCTGTACTGTGCCGAAACCATATTGCTGGTAGTTCCACCCATGTATGTCATCAAGTACTTGGATGCTTCAATCGGCTGACCAAATGCATCAATGAGTACAAAGTATCCGAGTTTCTCTTTCGGAGCACCAGGGATACAGATAGGAATCACTGATTCACAGGGAAGTTTCAAGATGTATGCATCAGTCATGTTCTCACTGTCTGACGTGATAAACGGAGTGAGGTCGATGACTGGTTCTATTTTGTCTGGCGACACGTTTAGTGTTCTGTCTCTTTCCTTCATTTCCCGATTCGATTGATCGTAGAATTTGGACAAGTCTTTACCGAGCTTGTTCTTTCCATATTCTCGGATCTTTTTACCAAATCGAAGGATTTCCGGATTTTCGCTGAAGTGCAGTATGTCGCCGTCTTCCAGTTCGGTGACTATATTTACAGCAACATTTTCTACACCGATAGTTTCTTCTTCAAATGTTTTGAGCAGCTTATCACCGAGTAGATCCTTGATTTCCTGTATCAAGGAGGAGGATATTGTCGGCTTCTCGTCTTGCTTAGAGGTTACCAGAAAAGATTCTACTGCACTCTGCGGGCTGTAGATCTTTTTCTTGAGCGCACGCATGAATACATCTTCGCAGCCCGAAGCACTGTTAAGAGCTTCAGTACCTTGCTCAGATACTGTACCCACTATCTGTGCCAGTGTAGCTTCAGGAAGTACAAGCGATACCGCTGCACCTGAACGAAATAGTGCTTCTCTTGCCCACTCTTCCATTGACTTACCTAGCCTGTATTTCTTCGCGAAAGTCTGAGTGAGTAGTTTTTCTATTTCTCGAATGACTTCTTCAGGGAGTCCATCGTATTCGTCGATGGTAATGTCAGGATCGACTGACTGTAGATCATTAGGAGACATGACAGAAGACACAAGGATACTTTCGGCTTTACCTATTTCAGGACAAAGCGCACGTATTCTTTCTATGTCTTGAACCTGACGTACCATACCTTCGTGAGTAGGCGAAAGGTATGATATGAGCTGTGCAGGGTCTGCACCATGACTCATCGTGGCTGCAGGTTTTACATAATGGCGTTTGGCCAGAATTTCAAACTCTGCTGCAGTGAACTTCTTTCTTACTCGATCCGATGATGGTAATGCTGAAGGATTTGGTACTCGTGCATTGCCAATACCGAATCCAGTCAGGAGTTGCCGTATCGATCTGTTGATACCATCCATTGAACTAGCCCTCCATGAGGTTCCTATGGTCGAGAATGATGTCTACCGCAAAGAAATCTTGGACTTTCTTCAGACCGTAACGATCAAGTTCAAGTTGTTTGCGGATGTGATGGAAAAACGCATGCGTGAAGAACTCGGTATCATTGTCGAGCGTCCTGAGGATAATCCATACTACCAGAATCTGTGTGGTATGTATAGTCCGCTCGATACCGATATGTTCATCACCGCAGTGGAAACTGGGGAACAGGTCAAATTTTCGACCGATTTGAAAATCACTCACCCAAAAACATTTGCACTTTACAAAGTGCCCAGTGAAGAGTTTTCCAGACTCTGTGAAACATATCCGAATCAGGTAGGATTGATCAAGTCGATCGTCTATCCTGTCGAGAACATAGCACTAGCAATCAGTGCACCGAACTTCACAGTTCTTGCAGGAGATACTACTCTCCTTCACCAGAACGAACGTGAAAGTCTGATGGTAGAAATGGACCGGGTACTCCGGTACATAGAAAACCGATGGTACATAGCTGACTACATATACGAAGGATTCTATCCTGCTACGTTCATGGGTCTTGTCTGGTCTATTCTTCCCCAGGCACTACTCGCACAAAGGATAAGAAATATTCGTACCCCACAAGTGCATCCTTTTCACATCTGGGAGTATCTGGACTCGAAAGGGCTGAGAAGTTACCGTGACATACTCAACGACAAGCAAGCCCTGTTCCTCTATAGGAATATGGAATACATCTCTCAAAATAAAGGCACAAAGCGTACACTCGAAATACTAGCAGAGAATCTCCTGAAAGATTTACAAGTTAAACTGGTCGGGAAGATGGTGTTGCAGCAAACTGCGACGAGAGCTAGTGAGTGTATCACTGTACCCGAGTTTCTTTCTGATAGCGTAGTGAACTACACCACTGCGGAAGGAATAAACGAAGGTTCATTCGAGTCGATGGGGCAGATACTTAGTCGAATTGAAGCTGAGGGATATTTCCCCAATCTCGATGCGGAAGTAGTCGAACGCATGACTACTAGATTCGGTGAAGCGTCTTCGAACGTCGTTCCTACCAGATTGCTAGAGTTCGAAAAGTCCATTATGGACACGACATACGAAAAGTTATTGCTGCAGTTCCTGTTCGATACCATGGTTTACCAGTGGTATCTGGGCAATCTGCAGTACAAAATAAACTTCACCGATCCGAATACGAACATCCCGATCGAGTTGACGTTTGGTGAAGTACTCGCACTGTTCCAATACGTGCACCTGAAAGAAAGTGGGGAAGATCTCACCGTAATTCCCATACATGCATGTATCGACAATGCGTATGTGCTGGTACGCCCCAATAAATCTGCTATTCAGAAATGGATTTATGTGGATGGGGTTCGCTACAGATTGGATACCTACGTGGACGTGGATAAGGTACTTAATGAGATTCCATTCCATTCTGGACCATACGAATCACGTGAAGATTTTGTAGCAAAAACTGCACAACAGTTCCGCGTTTTGGTGACACATATAGAACGTCTCCGGAGTAACGGCGGGTTGCTGTATCACGAAGCGTTCAATGCTCTGTATAAGTACCTGACAGTAGAGGAATTCATCAACATTCAGTTGGTGGATGCACCGAATTATCAGGTATGGATCGACTCAACTCCGAAGATCTCTCAGCTATTGTCGGCTTATGAAAAGCTACCAGACAAGGCGATATTCTACAAAGATCTCTGTGACATTCTCCTCGAGCAAGTTGTACCTATGCAGGACCCGATCTTTGAGGAATTCACCGCGTTCAACAAAGACAAGTCTGCGATGTATACTGGACTTAAACGACTCTTCATCCAGCTCACCAGTTATCGACTTACGTTTCTGGAGACGAACAGAAGATCGATCACGTTCATCACTCCGCCACATCTTGTCATTGGTACAACTAGTGGGACTGACACTGTCAAAGGTATCATCTCCGCGGTGGGTCAGGATATATCATCCAAGTTCCGGGAGTATGACGGATTCGACCTCTCAGCTCTAGATGATACTGACATTCTTCGTGTGGATAGTAAAGATCGACACACTACAGTAGATCCTACACCACTAGTTTTGGATACCGGGAAGTTTGGTGAGGTGACGTACTTCAGAGACTATCATAGCGTAGAGATCGTGGACCGATCGGTGTATACGGAAAGATCTGTGACCGTACTGGATAACGGTGCAGAAACATACGAATTCACTACTCCAATCGCATAAGGAGTTTCACACATGGCATCAAGCAAAAAGACCAGCGAGTTTGTCGTAAAGACCGGACTCGCATCTGAGTTGGAACTTCTTTCCAGAATTCCGATTCAGTTCACGCCTAAGACCGAAACCACCATCAACCGAAAATACAACTGGTGTCACGACATCGTTCCGCCAACTGTACCTCGGCTGCAGTACTTTGGTCTGGGTATCCGGGGATTCAAGAATGCAGACGATGGTATTCTCGCAAATCCCCATCAGCCGATCAATACGGAACTGGATCTCTACGAACCTATCCCGATTCGCTGCGTACCGATCGACGAAGATTTGTCCTCTGCAGAGCGTGCTAACTATCGCATGCGTATTCGCAAGAATATCAAGGGTACTTGGTATTACTGCTACTACCTGAAGAAACTCCAGGTACTTGATTCGAAGATCCAAGTCACCCAGACCAATCCTCTGACTGGTGCACAGGAACCTTACGAATACACACAGGCAGATCTCAATCCGGTACCCCGAAATCCTGCTACCTCGGGTGAACAAGCAGGCAGTGCGATCAAGGTGAACGTAGGTGTACATCTCGGTCTGTCATGGACCGGAGCTGAAGTTCTTGAGTACATCAATGCGATGTACGAAGGAGACATGCGTTACGCCAAGATCAGCGAGGTTGGTCTGTACTCGGGTACTGACGCGACGGTAAATGGTACCGACTCCGCAAACGTAGAGTTTCAGTATACCGAATCGATCTACACTCAGCTGAACTACAAAATCACCAACATTGGCAGTGCAATTACCTCTCCGTCGTACGATGGTAGTCGGGAATTCCTGCTTGGTAACGGTGATCTGCTGCTTCTCTCGAAATAAGACCTTATACACTACGAGAGAGTCCCAAGGGACTCTCTCGTAGTGTACTATCATGCTTTGAGTCTGAATATACCGATCGCTGTGGTACGATAGCATCGAAACCACGGGCCATGATGGCACCAACTACCACAACAGAACCCTCCACCACCTAACCATGCAAACTGACCTTGAAGAATCTGTACCAGTTCGCACGATACACCGTTCTTGTCCATTCTAAACCCACCGCACCTTCCGCCATGTACATCATCCACCTGTATTCTGTAATAGTAGTAACCATTGATGAGCGGTCCTACTGGTGCAGTCCAGGTATAGCCAAGATACTGCTTATTTACACAATTCCCAGGTAGATATTGTGTCGGTCCGACTGGAGTTCCATTCTGGTCACAGGGAGTTATGCTCCCCCAGTCATCGACGTCTGTAGTAATTTGTATTCCACCAAAAAATTGACAAAAAGAGACTACAGATGGGGGCCCGAAGGCCCCCATCTGGTTTGGTGTGTTATGGTGTTGTGGAAACCACGTCGGATAGACTGGTTGTGTGGATGATTTTGACGCCAGCATCCTTAGCCGATTTGAGAGTTGCTCCACTAGGATGTTCTCCCACTATCAGGACGTCCAGCTTCGAGACTGCGCTAGTCGGAATCGCTCCTAGCTGTTCCAACTGGGTCATTACGCTATCTCTAGGCTTATCAAGGGTGCCCGTAATACGTACTCTCTTTCCGTACCACGGGGACGACCTGTCTGCTTCGACTGACTTCGCCACGAGATCGAATCCATACGGAGCGAGTTTCTTCACCCAGTCATGGTCTTCGAAATACTGACGAATAGCTTCTGCAGTGACTCTGCCAATACCAGGAACCTTCTGCAAGTCTTCGACTGTAGCAGACTGTATCCTGTCCAGAGACCTGAACTCTTTTGTCAGTATCTTTGATGTACTTGCACCTACTCCCGGAATTGCCATAACCCTAACCAACTCATCCAGTGTCAGAACTGCCATTCTTTCACGGATGGTTCGAATGAGTTTCTCGGCATGTCTCTTACCTACTCCGACCTTGATGAGATCAGATACACTGAGATCGAAGAAGCTGGTCATGTCTACTAGGCTGCCACCCGAGTAGAGCGATGAAACCAGAGATTCCCCAAACCCAATGAGGTTGAGTCCCGGACGTGATGCTACATACGTCAGATACCATACACGACCAGCAGGACACCTTGCGGGGTCCCCACAAAAGATTCCCACTTTGTCAGCCTGCTTTACGGTAGGTGAGCCGCATTCAGGGCAAACGTCGGGGAACTTGAATGGTGCGGTATTTTCAGGTCTCATGAATTGGATGACCCCAGTGACTTTAGGAATGACATCGCCCGATCTTTCGATCGTGATGGTATCTCCTATTCTCACATCCATTTTCTGGATGAAGTCGTAGTTGTGTAGGGTTGCCCTCGCTACCCTCACACCGCCCAGTAGGATAGGTGGATCTACCACAGCGACTGGAGTCAAAATACCTGTTCTACCCACTTGTATCAGAATGTCTTTGACGACAGACGATCCAGATTCAGGTGGGAATTTGATTGCTCTCGCAAATCTGGGTGACTTGTTGGTGAACCCAAGCAAGTCTTGTAATTCGAACTCGTCGATACGAAATACGAGTCCGTCTGTCATGATGTCGTGGTAATCAAGTTTGGCTCGAGATGACTTTACTTTCTGATAGACATTCTTGATCTGATCGGTACCTACAAGAAGCATACCTTTGACAAATCGAATGCCTGTGGATGACACAGCGGTCTCCATTTCGTGATAGGATTTGTATCCGTACACGTTACTGCTAGTCATGTCATCCATACCGTATCCCATAAAGCAGATGCACTTTTCAGGTATCTCTACTTTGTGGTTCTTTGTGCGAAGCAATGCTGCAGCCATGTGTCTAGGAGACGCCATAGTTCGGAATCCCAAACCTTCCAGCAACTCATTGACCTGCTTGAACATAGTCGTGGTTACTGTAGCTTCTCCACGTACACGGAATGTACTGTATTTTGCATCGTGCGGAAGTGCGATATGTAGTGGGGTATCCAAATACGCTTTAGCATACTCGGTGACATCCTCGCCTACATATCCGTCACCTCTGGTCACGATTTTCTCGAGCTCAAAGATATTCTTATCCGTACCAGATGGACCATTATTCACTTTCACATATTTCAGTTCCAGTGCTGCGCCATCCAATTTGTCATTCAGTACGAACGCGGTGTTCACGGGATCAATACCCGCACCGATTAAGTATTCTACGTATGAATCAAAATCCTCCTCGTTGTAAATGTTATCCAGACTGTACATTCTGGTAGCGTGAGCTATTTTCTTTGCTCCATCCTTAACCGATTCGTTCACCCGTTCCGTAGGTGATGAGCCTTCACGGTATTCCGGGTATGCCTCTTCCAATGCACGTAGTTCCCTGACATGCATGTCGTAATCGTAGTCAGACATGATTGGATCATTGTAGATGTAGTAGGCGATATCTGCGTCACCTATTTCACGTCTGAGCGATTTGATTTGAGCCTCTATGTCGCTGGTCATTTTGGAAATCTCCGTGAGTTGTGAGTATACCCGTATAGAGTAATCACTCCCCGTAAGATTTGAAGTGAGGCTAGGAGAAAAAACTGTCATCTCGCAGTATTCTGAGACTGCTAGGAAAAAGACACTTTCCATTACACTAACTCACTGTATGTGCGTTGTGTGTGGTAGTTATCTTTCTCCTAGCAGTCATCCGACTGAACTGAGAGACAGGAGCGACATCCGTCGCTATAAGACGCTGCTGAGACACGGGAGGACCTTGCGTCCTCCCATGTCATTAGATCTTCGAGTACACGAATGCACCGTCCACGCTATGCGAGATCATGGTAGACCATTTGGTGCGGTAGTTGTCGTCACAGCCGCACAACAAAGTAACAGGAGGGTACGCGAAACCCCCTTGCTCGGTGACCTGGTACTGGAATTCGAACATGTCATTTACCATGCCATGTACATGGCTGGACCATCCCTTGGGCAGCACAACCGTCGCGTGTGCATCAGTGAGGATGTGCTCCTTTTCGATGTTCGTGATCATCAGAACTGTCGGGGACTTCATGATCAGCCAGTCGCGATCCAGTTGAAGCTTCAGATCTTTCTGAGTTTCCGACGGTACAATGAAGTAATCCCTCAACGGATGCTTTCCAGAAAGCACCGGAAGCGGGAGACTTGCGATGAGACTCATATTCTCGTCATCCGTGGTCACGATGGTTCGCAGTCTGTCAGAACCTAGACCAATTTCGAACGCGGAACGCATCACGTTCCAGATACGTTTCTCGATGCCGTCGATGATCATGAATTCGCGAAGTATGGTCGATCCGCGATTCGTGAACTCGTACAGATCGCTCCACTCACTGATCTTTGGGTATTTGGTGGGATTCTCGGTCGATCTGAAGAAGGTCTTCAGGTATCGGTTAACGAGAGTCATGAGCCGCTTGCTCACGATCTTCGGCGTCGTCGGATTGTTCAGTATCGGGACTACCGAAGAGAGCAGGTCGGGGAAGTTCTTGCAATCTCTCAGCTTGCGCGAAAGATCATCGATGATGTTCTTGACTTGGACTCCGGCGTAGTTATCTACTCGGGCATACTCCACTTGGAAGTACGTGAGAGCGATGCACCACTTGGGTGCAGACACCACATGCGGGATCGCATGTCGTACGAGATTGAACATATCTTCAGGCGACGGAGTCGCATGCGGAGTGATGATGTTTGCAAACGTGACCACACCGATACGTGAGTCGAATCGCACAGAGTTTGCCAGTGTGAACAGATCGCTGCCGACCACTCCGGAATTCGGTATATCCGCAACAGTGAGGCTCTGAAGGAGATCAGCATCTGCGTCCTTCACTTCCCACGCTTTTATCTTTGGCGGAGGAGGAGTGGCCGCAGCATTTGCTGGCTCTGCGGATCGTTGCGGAGCAGGTTTGGCGAACGGGTTGAGCTTGTCTTCCATGGGATCGCTTCGTGTCGGTATTGTGACACTCCCGAATCCCCTGGTTTGCTGCTGCTGAGGAAACTGTGGAGCGATACCACGTCCTCGGGGTCGCGAAGGTGCGATCAGATCTTCGATGATTACTTCCAGATTTGCAGCCAGCTCTTGTTCGTTCACACGTCCGCGACTGTCGGTGCACCCCAGAACCAACCGTTCGTAGTCCAGGGTATTCCGAAGATGTCGCAGGATGTCGTCAGCTTCTCGTCGGGGGATTCGCATGAAACCGCACACACTTTCGATGACCTGATCAACACCATCGCACATGCGGTTATACTCGACATCGGACAGCTGCTGCGAATTGCGGTAGTAACTCACGTTAACTCACCTCTATGGTAATTGAGTTATAAGTATTCGGAAAGGACCTGATCTATGAACTTTCCGTAATCTTCGACGATGATTGTTCCTTTCTGCGTGATCGGTAGGAACATGTTGATCGTACCTGCGATGTCCGGATTCGTGTGACTCACTTCACCGTACGACTCGACGTACAACCAACTCGGATGATAACAATGCTCAGGCGATGACATGTGACTGCCACCACTCTTGGATTTCTTATTTCCACCCGTATTCGCGCTATGTGTAGCACGCATCTTTCTTCCGCCGACTGTGATCAGATAGTTGTCATGATACCTTGCGGGGTTGATCGCAACAACTGCACCACCACGGTTCATCTGGGTGAAAGCTCGCGGAGGGATTCGGAAGAGTGCTTCGATATGTCGCACAGTGATCTTTCGTCCTTTCCTGTTGTTGTTAGTGTGTTTGTAGATCTTTGTGAACAGTCTACGAACTACACTACCGAACAGCAAGTCCAGTACGTTGATCCGCTTGTGGAACAGATTCGATGGCTTATGTGCCACGACGTATGAGTCGATGTTCAGGAACACGTAATCCATGAGGTCGAGGATGTCCCGGCATTCCACTCCCTCATCGTTCAACTTCTGTGCAGTGTGCGGGTCGATGTACGTGCGCAGACTGTCCAGATGGTTTTCGGTGTAGTTGCACACCAGCGCCTCGTTACCGTAGTTCAATCCGTAGATTGCACGGCCTAGAATGATGCGCCATATGTCGAAGTTCGTTTCGCTCTTAATAAGCGGAATCAGGGTTTCGTTATCGGTATACATCGTCTTCTTACATCTCGCAAAATACTGCAAAACGTAATGCAACGATGTGATGACTCTGGAGGATACTCGGGACTGGGTATCTACTCCTGTTTCAATCAGGTTGCTATTGACCTTGAGGTACAGCCCAGGAGTATTACCATCACTGTTACGGATTGCAAAATACTCGTTGGCAGTATCCTCTCGGTTCCAGAACTTCACGATGTCTACGTCCGCAGGATCGATGCCATATCTGGCTAGCGTAGCGTTGAACCCGCATTGCGATAACGGGTAAAGTAACAACGCGGGACGAATGTCTTCCACGGTGTACTTGTACTTGTGCATGTGCGCTTGAACCTGAATGATCTGGTCGGAATAGCGTTGTCCTGAAAGACTGGCGTATTGATGCCGGATGCTTCGGCAGAACCGCAAGTGGGCCCGAAGTACCTTGATCCCGATTCCATCATCTTTTTCGATGTGGTAAAAGACTCTGTCTGTCAGAGCGAACTGGATGTAGTACTTGGAGCCATTGATGATGATGGCGTTGTCTCTCAGATAGGGCAGATAGAGAGGAATCTTAAACGTCTCTCGACGGGAGATCCCATTTTCTTCGTACAGATACGCGAACTCGAAATTCGCCAAGGAGAGTTCGGAAGGTACGATGTCAACTGTCATCGCATTTCGCGACTTGCTATTCATCACTTCCAGCTGTTCTGCAGGGCCAAGGATTTTACTCCCGAGGTACTGAACCGATCCTCCGAAAAGTCTGGTGGCTTCTACGAACACCATCTCCATGAATCGGAGACATCCATTGATCTGATCCTGGCGGTACATTTTGAGTAGGTACTCATTCGGTGCAGGCAATGCCGCAGCACACGCATCCAGAATGTCGTCTTCTGGTGTTCTTTCCAAGGTAAGTCCTCCTTAGGTGCTAAGAAAATAACGAGCATATCCCGTTCCAGATAGATCTGCCCGCGCTACAAACACCATCCCAGATATCTTTACCACACGTCGTGACAACCCCAGCAACTGCGACACCGATCGCAACAGTCGCTACAGCGGGTAGTCCTACACCAGCTGAAGCTACAAGTCCTGCAGCTTGTGCGGTGGATTTTGTCCAAAGAGCAAACCCTACCATGGCAGGGACTGCGACTGCTGCAGTTTTGATGATACTGCCTGCTGCACCGATATCTGCAGATGCTGCAGACACTCGCTCCTTGGTCAATTTTATTTCTTCCGTCTGTTGTTTTATTTCTGCGGACTGACGGTCATCCGATCTTTTTCGAGCAAGGTCGTCTGCTTGCTCGATCATCATGATACGCTCATTGAGCGTCTTACAAGTATTCTGCGCGGAAGCTAGTTTAAACTCTGCATCTTGTAGTTTGACTTTGAGTTGACTGCATTCCGTTTGCAAATCGTTCAGACCTTGTTTGAGTAACCTTTCGTGCATGGATTTGGTGATTGTCTGATCTGGCGACAATTTCTTTTCGTGGAGATATGACCTAATCTCCATTATGTCCGCAGATGCAATCAGCTCCAGATCCTGATACACTAAAGTTTGAATGGATTTAGCCACGTCGTTCATATTGAACGACACGACGTCATATGCTCCATGATCTCCTAGAATACGTAAATCACAAGTCGATGCTCGTTCCATGTCGTTACGAACATCTGCACAATACATCGCATCACCTATTGCGAAATGTAACTTTTTGACTCTACCTGTCGGATCGTTCGCGATGCACATCAGTGGTGCAGCATGATACGCATCCAATTCTGCAGCTACTGTGGTTCTTACTCGTGCTTCGAATGCATCTTTTGTATACGGATGATTGTTCTTTGCCTTTACTTCTGTGGCAGCAAAAAGTAAAGCCAGTTGCGTGAGAAAAGCCCCAGCGCTTCTTCTTAGATCATACTGAGAGACTTCATACTTGTACACCTCAGTACCGTTGGGGTCAGGAATCTCTACGTTTTGTCGGTCGAACGCACGGTCAGTCATAAAGGTCGCACGCAAGACTATCTTCAGATAACGAGCAGTTGTCGTGTAACCGGTACGCGCAGGGATAGCGTGAACTACCCCTGTCGAGTCTGACATAAATACATCACTGTCAGTATAATTGTACACGGCTAGCTCGTAGAACAGCGCACTGTTCTTGTCGCGGTGTGGAGGATACGCAACTTTATCAGATTGGAGTTTGATGCGCGTGGGCTGCGTGTGCATGGGGAATTCCTTTTTCAGCTAATGCTAAAACAAATCCGGAAGGCTCATCAACTAAGTAATATATACGTAAAGACCAGATGAGTGGAGGCGGCAGGCCTCCACTCATCCGTATAAGAATCATCCGAACATATTCAGCAAACTGAGACCCATGCTAGCGGTATCACCGCCTACAGTGTCTTTGACAAATCGTGAGTTATTCACTGACGTCGCAGACATTTGTCGGGCAGACAAAGTACCGGGAGGAGCGTACTCATCCTCTAGTACTTGTCGTCTGGTAAGGTTGTGACTACGCAGATAGTTGTCGTATTCGTCGAGGTTGTCTTGATCATACTCCATGTTCGATATCATGGTGCGCGAAGTATACCTCGGATCATACGCACGACTTCTTCCGTACATGTCTTGTCCTGCATTGACAGTATACGGATCGCCACGATACATGGCCATTCGGCTTCCTTGGTATGCGACAGTATTCGATCTTTGATCGTAGTACTTATCACACTCCATCAACTGACGCACCAATCTGGCTAGACCGGATCCCATTGCTGCAGCAAGAAGAATATCGTACGCATCCTTGAGTGAACCAAATTCACTGAAGTCTTTGCCTACGTTAGAACAGAGATAAGACGCATCGTTGTAAAGCCCATCGATTGCTCGATATGATGCATCTTTTCCTGCGACACCTTTGACGGGTCTACCGTATTCGTCAGTGACTTCAGGATAGTATTCACCCATACCGAGTACCGTCGCAATGTTCGCACCTGCATCATTGACGGCACTGATACGATTGGTTACTCGGCTTGCTCTGTCTGCTATCTGCCCAGAAGATCTACCTACGATCCCACCTACTGACGAACGCATATTCGGAGGAAGAAACTCGAGGTTCTCTTCTGCCTTCTGGCTCATTGCACGAGGATCTGTAGCTGTCTTTAATGTACTTCCTGCAGCTCTTCCGAGTGACTGCACGGGCGACAATTCTGGTTTGTCAGCCGCTTGCATATTTTCGTCGAGATCACCTGTTTGTCCTGCAGACGTCTGCTGAAAGTTCTTCAGCCAGCCAAAGACACTATCGTCCTTTGGCTGATCCTCTCCAGACATTTCCCGAATCTTAGCCATGTCAGCATCTGAGAATGCTTTCACATCGATGGCATTTTCTGCTGCTACCAGTTCCGGGTTGTCTATGGCTTTCTGATTGGTAGATGTAACAAATGCCACTTCTGGTACAACTGCACTGAACTCATTCTTTCCTGAAACACCCTGCTGAGTTGTCTTCAGTGAATTAGCGATAGTCGCGGCTTTCGCTTTAGATTCGCTCGAAGTACCACCTAGCCCGATGTCAGTACTTCTCGAAGAGCCAAATGAACTTGCGGTAGTCCCTAGCGCAGCCGCAGTATCTTTCGGTGAGGTCTTCAGCATATTCGTGGCAGAAGGAGTAGACCTCAGTTTATCTGCAAGTCCCTGAATGAGATCATCGATCCCCATGACTAGACTCCTTCCACAAAGTTGTTATCCAAGTACATACATTGTAGTACGATCTTCATGACAATTGCACTACGAGGAACTGACGCTTGGTCAATAGAAGCGAGATGAACTTCTCCGTTGTCTTCCAACTGTTGTTTCATCGAAGCAAATGCATGGATATCACCACCACGAATCTTCATGAACTCAAGTAGAGTATTATCGAGTCCACGGGAATGAAGTAGTTCTGCTTCAACAAATGAGATAGACGATGCTTGGTCTGGTTTGGTTACCTGACCAGTAAGTACGTCTATCTTCTTATCACTCTCTGCTACCGACAGTTTGTGCATGAGAAACTGCCTAGCTCGACGCACAGGTAATTTGAGTACTAAGTACTTGTGCGGGGTGATGTACTCAGTACCAGTTATTTCGTCCTTTAACTTGAGACGTTCGAACAACTTCAGGTTTAGTGCATTTGCAGCCTTAAGTAGATCAGCATTCTTTAGGAATACTTTCAGGTTAGGTGCAGACACAATGAGTTTTACCTTTTTGTCTCTGAGCTTCTTCATGTAGTCATCGAACTGAGCATCACTCATCGATGAAAAAAATTTCTTATACCTTTCAGTGTTGAACCCACTAGGATCCATCAGTGTGATGGTTTTCAGTATGTGCTCTTCCGCGAGTTTACGTGAATTTTTAGCCATTATAGAACCCTCGGTGTGGAGTAAACGTACAAAATGATAGCATAGAATCTATGGATAGGAGAGTGCCTCGAGGCACTCTCCTATCATCCACTAGATCGTGATCGCGGAATTCAAGTCGTAGTCTTTTTCCATCTTTCGACCGAGTTTGACTGCAAGTGTAGCTTTCCCATCCATCGTCGCAGAGATATCGTTAACGATCGCATGAGTGTAGCTACCGTTAGCCCATTCAGGAAGATTCAGAATCCACGGGGTCTTACTCTTGAGAGGAATGATCTCGAGGAATTCTGTCTTATCCATCAGGGACAGCGGAATCTTTGTGGTATTCGCATCGATCTTACTCAGGAACAAGGTAGCATTGTCCAACTTGTTCATGTAAGCTACGACGCAATCACCTATCTGTGAAGGTATCACAAACGCCAGATCTGATCTGGCACCTCTTTTACCTTCTCCTCTACGTTTGGTCAGACTCTTCGATGTCATCTGCTCTACAGTACCGTCAACGAAGATACCACAGAATCGGTCACCCACAATGTAACTCACCCCTTCCTTGGGTTCCATTACACTGTTAGCGATGCTCGCGGTTTCGTCAGTGATGCAGACCGAGTATGTATGACCTGTCGTAGGAATCTGATAGATTCTGGTAGCATGAAGGATGCGAGGAAGAACGTGCTCCACTGTTCTCGAAGGTACTCCATCCACTGCGTACATTTTCGGTGCCAATTTCTTGACATCGTAGTACATGAATGCCAGAGATCCTGGAAAAGATTTCAACAGCCTCTTACATTCGTCGAGATCTGCAAATTGATGGATGTCGCAACCTTTCACCAGAATGTAGCCCATGTATGGATCTATTCTGGTTCTGCGTGGTTTACGGTACTTCTTCTTGAACTGTTCTGCATCTCGATAGATCACGTCTTGTGCCGTATCGAGTCTGGACTTGATGATCAGCGCCTTCTTGCGAAGCGCTTCTATTTCTTCATACACGCTATCACGAGTCATCGCGTTCGCGTTAATGATCGGTGTGTTTGCGAGAATCTTCGCACGCATTCTGGAAAGCTCAAAGCGATCCATAAGCTTTTCTATCACTTGATCGTAATTGTTCGATTTGTCACGAACAATACGTTCAACTTCGTCCCAGCGGTCTGCGACGAGCAGAGATACTTCTTTCTCCAATATCTGTCGCGATACGTTGATCTGGTCATAGCGAACACCCGAGACAATGGACTCTCTTCTGATGTTGTACCAGATGTTCAGAAGTTCAAGTGGTGTCTTTTCTACCAGACCACCACTCCGAGTGACAAAGGTAGGACGTTCGCGCATCACTCGGTTTATTCCGAGATCTTTGATCAGACGAATCGCCACGTCAAACGGATTTGCCGTACGTTTAACCGTAACGACAATTCTCCCTTCGTAAGATCTGTTACCGAGGTTTTCGCACTGGTTGGCGACGTTGTGAATCCATGAGTTCTTGTCATCGAGCATTGCTTTAAGAGAATCGAACACTCGAGGAAATGGAAGGCTGTAAGCTGATGTCTTGAGCGTGATTTCATTTCCGTCGATGTCTACGAGACCATCTACACTGAGAGGTACTTTGAAGTTACCTGCAGCATACTGCTGCTGAACCTGACCACTATTCCGAATCACGTTAGCTATCGGGAAGTCAGGAATGAGCAGCGGAGCCACTTTATTCATGTCAAGAGGAATTCCTTGACTGCGTGATTCCACCAGCATCTCTACCAAGGTGCACACGTTCTCCAGATTTCGGGGATATGATTCCGTACGAAACCCTGAGCCAAGAGTCATGCTGTAGAACAGCAGTGTAGTGGGAAGACGAGGAATGAGCCATATAGGTTCGATACTCATGAAGTTTTCAGTTTCTTTCATTGGTATCGTCTTTTCGTTGACACCATCGAAGAAAACTTCCTGTGCAAAACTCGAAAGTTTGACTTTCGTGTATCGTGGTGCACCAGCATCGTCCGAGTCGTAGCTACCGAAGTTACCTTTCCCTTCGATAAGTGTTACACCGAGAGAGAATTCCTGTGCACAACGGATACACGCATCAGTGATGCTCTTGTCCCCTACTGGATGGACTTCAATGACGTTACCAGCGAACTGAGAAAGTACGGTTTGCGAAGTGAGCTTTCTTGCAGCCCAAAGTATTCGCCGATATCCTGACTTCAGACCATCGACAACTGATGCAACTTTGTCGGCAGCGACAGCTGCACCGAAGTCGGTCATCCTCGATCGAACCACTTCTTCCGCAGTGTACGTTTTCTCTTTGAATGCGAAATTAGCCATTAGTCTCCTCCGACTAGAACTTATACGATACCTGTATTTAGTAGAAAAATATACAGATAGCGTGGATGTTATTTTTATCGAAATCGAAAAATATAAGTCACGTGGAGATCCCTCCACGACTATAATAACATGCAACATAATTTTAGGGTAGGAGAGGCGCACTTTCGTGCCCTCTCCAGTCCCGTCGGTCTATGCTCGGAATCCGTACTGCCAAAATTCGTATTCCCCTTAAAACAAGGACAATGCTGAACTGAATGGTATCCAGTCCGGAGTTCCTGGAACGATTCGGCGGAATCGCTCCGTATAAACTCCACACTTCCTGTCGCGAGTCTTCTAGCCACTCGATGTTCGTTGCGATTCCTGGTGTTATCCGGATCACGCAGAACTGCGACCAGTGCAGAGCTTGGTTCAGACTTGTGTTGTCACACATAATAAGCAGTACGCGTCATTAATTACACGAATACTACTTACTGGCGACTGATGTCACTCTTGAGATCGAGCAACTCGAGTTCTTGCCGGTTCCTTCGGAAGTTTTCATCCGCGAAGAAGTCGGCTTCACTGTATTTGTAAGTCGTTATTGTTCCTGTGCGAGTATTTTGAATCGTGTACGATGTGTCCACGATTTTCAACCCTAGAACAGCTAACGCTTTTTCGAATGCAAGCACTGTGACTCTAGGACGTTTCAATGTCCGTACGAGATTGTTCCGATCAGTGTTGATATCCTTCTTGAGTCTACCACCACGTAAACAGAACTCAGTGTGTCGTGCATGAAATTCTTCTTTCGTGATATCTTCGTCTACGAAGAGCATTCTGACGATCTTTGCGATCGGGTTTATCACCTTCCCGATATCCTGAGGTTCGAATATCGGTTCGCCAGAAAGTACACGAGTGGGTGCATTCCATTTCATCGTCTTGGCGATGTTGCACGATTTTGCCAGCCAGTCAAGTTCAGAATCCTGACTAGGTGCGATGTTCTCAGGCTCCTTTATTTTTCTTTCAGGAGCTGGAATAGCTTTGCGTTGTGTGACATCCGTCTTACACGAAAAGTTATCCACGAATGTCATTTGAGGTTTTTGCGATGTTCGCGGTTCCTTTGCGAATGGTTCCATATCCACCTCATGACTGTCCCGGGGAAGTCCGAACATTTCCCCGGGACATGTTTAACGCATTAAGATTCGAGAAGTCCCAGATCTTCCAGAATACGCTTTCTCGTAGAGCTGTCATCCCCGAGAAGGTCGAGGATCTTTTCAGCATCACCGAGACTCGTGATCTGATGCAAATGACGGGTGGCAGGATCCATGCAGGTCAGCTCAAGATCCTTTTCTGTCATACCACCAAGTCCCTTGTTACGGTCTACTTTGAGTCGGCCGTTCAAGGTTTCAAAGATCTTGTAGAGCTGGAACATGGTTACTTTCACCATATTCAGCGAGTCCGTCAGCTTCGTAGTTACTCGAATCTCTAGCTTCTTCCACTGCAGGTTGTACAGTACAGGAAGAAGCTCCTCGTACATTGCTTCTGCCACACCGTCGAGCGAGAACGACGAGTCGCGCTCATCACCACGACCGGCGACAGTAAGAATGTTCAACGTAGGATCGTAGATTGTCTTTGAACCAAACGCTGCGCGCAATGTATTTCCATCCACGCGACCTGGCTGGATGTACTTGGTAAGGTACGTGAGCTTCTCGATGATCCCGGCATCAATACCGAGTTTCTTTTCGAGTTCTGTGTAGATTTCTCCGACCAGAACCACGATCTTGCAGAAGTCAATGTACTCGTCTCCCGTAAGCTTTTGGGGAGTACCAAATACACGATGGTCGACATCGTCGACATATATATCCAAGGTCGGTTGATAGAGACAGCTGCAGCGGAAGTCTACGAATTCCGACTTGGTTCGGACGAAGATCTTTCGTGCGTCTTTTCCTTCAAGCAAGATTTCGTAGAGCGGGGGGTTCGCGATGTACACCATACCAGATTCGATGATTCTGGGATTCAAGTGATACAGTGCGCCTATGTGCAATGCACAAATGTGACCCCCGTCGATATCTGCGTCATTCGTGCAGATGATCTTTCCGTATCTCGCTGTGGACAAGTCTGTCTGACCAGGACGAATCCCGATGATCTCGGACAGTTGTTTGTACGCAGGGTAACTGTTGATTCGCTCAATGGGAGTCCGTTTTCCGGTAGATGACTTGGATACGTTCGAAGGGACACCCTTGATCATGAATACCGCTTGGGTCCCGTCAGGTGTACGTGCCAACCGGATATGGTCAGCAGAAACACCTTCGACGATGAACAGCTCCGCTTTGGATCGATCTGGTGTGTTGCATTCGTAGAAATGCTTATCGAGTGTCATCGAGTTCTTTCTGGATGCACTCTTTGACATAGGCTTATTGTAGTACTCGTGATAACGTGTCACCACGTCCATCGCGAGATGATTGTACAATTCAGCCCAAACGTCATCAGAATACTCCTGAAATACGATGCGGAGCATCTCCACATAACGCTTCTCGAATACAGATGACTTGAAGCCATCCTTTGCCAGACCGGTGTAGCGTACATCACCATACTTGATGGAGATGGCTGCACATATCGGCATGCGATACAGATCAATGAAGAACTTCCGAATTTCCTCATCTTCAATTCGCGACGCAAGCCGGAACTTCAACGCAGTGACTAGCCCGGTGATGTGAGAAGACGTCATGTCTTTCATTGGGATGTTGTTCACGACGGAAGTAACGAACGTCCCTCTGAATATCTTCGGCAAGTACAGATTGAACTTGAACGAGAGTTCTACGTCACGTTGCTCTCTTACACCCCGCAACGGATCGTTCACTTCCTGTTCTTGGTGCTCGAGGTGTGGCACAGATGCACTGGACACCTGAAGAAGGTTCCAAATGAACTGGCTGTCCACCTGCCACATTTCTCTCAGGTGATGCATGACCGCTTCGTTGTCAGCACCATCTGCGAGTACGACTGCTTTATTTTCGACTACTGTGTTCAGATAGTCGAGAGCATTCACTGCATTCATCGTCCAGAACTCAGGAGAGATTCCTTCGTATACTGCACGGCAGACGATGCGGGTGTTCTGGCTGAACATACCGAGAATGAGAGAAAGCTTCACGAGGTGGTCGTAGTGAGACTCGACAAAAATATCAACCCCTGTGAAGAATCCGTGCCTTGGCTCCATGGCCACCACAGTCCCAGTATGTTTGCTGGGATAATCTGTGATAGTGGAGCACAAGGTTTCTGCGCGATGGAATACAAGATGACCAACTTTATTGTCGCGCAAGGTAATGACCTTGAAATTCTCAGAGAGAATCATTGCGACTTTGCCACCGATGCCGTTAAGACCGCCAGAAGTCTGATAGGCATTCTTGTCGTATTTACCAGAAGTCTTCAGTTTCGTGAATGAGTCTTCGAGCTTTCCGAGTGGTACACCACGGCCATTATCGGAGATAATGACTTGGTAGGTCTTGTTCCTACGATCGAGGAAGAGAAGAATCTCGAGTTCTCCACCCTCCGAGATCTCAGTCTCGTCGAGTGCGTTATCGAAAATTTCTTTGATGATGTGCAGCTGGCCGTCTTGGTCAGTTGTGCGGATGTGGTTTTCAGGACGAAGTAAGACCCAATCTGCGTCAGACAGATGTTTGATGTCTTTATCGCCATAAGTAGGAGTAGTCGTTTTCGCCACAATCAACCTCCACGATTCTTTATATACAATTCATCTGAGTTGTCTAATATAACATTCGATCAAGTACATCAATTTAGTAATATATACGTGTATTCTAGTTCATGATATGCAGAACACCGAATACGCGGAGGTTTGTCATCGTGGAAAATGAAAATAATGCCGTTACGGGAAACACCCCACAGCTTCCTGATATAATTCATAACGATCCCGAAAATCCTACAACTATCAACCAGTATCTGGATAGAGCTGATGAAGTAGCAAACATCAACGCTATCGTACGTGATCAGATCATCAATAAGCTTCATACCGCTGTCATGGGTATAAACTTTGACTTCAATTGCGACAGTCTCGATGACTGTGAAAAGAAGTTGACTGCTGCCACTGCATTGACATCTATGCTAGATGCACGTGAAAAATCCATGGAACGTCGCATAACGCAGAGACTGCGTAATAAGGCCACCGAACAAGAATCGAACATGGGTAAGGTCGCCATCGAGATTCTTAAGAACATCAGTGTACGTGACTTCAGTGGAAATCAGACGCGCGAGATAAAGCATGAGGAACTGGAAGAACTTGATTCCAGAATCAAAGATATGCCGATAGCCGAAACAGTGACTCGAGCAGATCCGCACGATCTGAGTTAACTGTTACATCCACTACCTGATTGTATAGGTAGAAGTGTTTCGTTAATCGTCATGAGCTAGCTACTCCCTTGGCGATAAAACGACATCGGCCCGAACCCGATGATCACTTTCTGCTCAGGTTTCCATATCCCGACTCTAGCTACAGGAGGACCTCACGGTCCTCCTGTAGCACCTATGCAGTATACCCGATGTACCTTAACGCATTCTGCTCTGTACGAAGTTTACCAGAGCATCACCACCGAACAGCCGCTGGCAGTGTTCGTAGTCGATCGCAGGCTTACGATCGGACAGCAACTCGTACACCAGTACGTAGAGTGCACTGACCCGATCCTTGCTGAGCTTCGACATGGATTCCATGTGCATGAACACCCAGTCAGGAGATGGCCTGGAGCTACCGAGCTCGGTCATGAATTCGTAGAAAGTAAGCAGAACTTCAGGATCATTCTGCTGGGAGATCACGTACTGCAGTACCCCATGGAGTGCTGCACAGCACTTCTTTTGAACGGGGATGATCTCACGAGATGCACTGAGATAATTTCCGATCATGTCTTCCAGAATACGAGTTGCAGTGCTCTTCGGAGAAGCAGCAACCGGACGAACCACCGCAGGTTCGATCTTCGGTTCCTGCTTGACTTCTGGCTCAACTTCCGGTGCAGGTTCAGGAGTAGCTACGGGAGGCTCGTTCTTCCCTTCTGCTACCTGAGGAGTTTCAACCTCGTTCACTTCAGGAGTCGTTTCTTCGGGAGCAGACTGCTCCACATTGGAAGATTCCTGCAGCTTCTTTGCCAATTCCGTAGGACTCATCGTCTTGCCCATGAAACACCTCGATGAAGGTTATTGTTGTCTATACAATCAGTCAATGACAAACTCGTCGAGATCATCAATGACAAAGTTCGAAAGTTTTGTACCATGCATGGCTTTCATTGACATGGTAAGAAATGCAGCACCAAGATCAAGTGCAAGAGTACCGATTGCGTCTACACCGAGAGTACGGTAGTTTTCACCTCCGCACGTGTAGCAATATCCACCTTCTTGTTGGCAATACATGAAACTACGCAGAGTCCATGTTTTACCAATGAAAGTAGATTTATTTCTCGAAGTAATCGTAACGTACCCTTTGCCGGACACTACGTTTCGTCCAAGATAGTCTTTGATATTTGCTTCTGTAAGATGCACCAGAAGACCTCTGGACGTACCGCAGTCATCTGCGACGATATGAAGATTCTGCAGGAGACGAATGATGCGTTTGGTTTCTACACCACCGTTAGCAGTTTCAATACCACGGCTGTAAGACCCCATACGAATATCGTTACAGAAAGTAGGGATTGCTTCATGTTCCCATCCATCAGTAAGAGACGAAGTCACGAATTCGTACGCACCTGCTTCTTTCTGGAACTTAGGGACAAGACCGAACATGAGGTACTGTCGCTTTCTATGCACGTTGGTCTTTTTACCATCGGAACCATAGAAACCCATAGACGGGTCTCCTTTGAGCCATTCCTTGTCCAATGCAATGCATTGGTCTTCAATCATAGATCCTACGACTGGATCGTCAAGCTTGTCCGCAAATTCTTTCAGAAGCTTCTTCTTCAGTTCATCAATTCCTGGAGGAGGAACCAACGACTTCTCACTGAATACTGGTACGCAGATTTCTGACATGGTACCTAAGAAAAATCCCCAGTCCAGATACGCACCAACCTGCGCAGCGGTGATTTCTTCTGAGAGTACCTTCGTAGCAATTTGTTCCTCTACTTTCGAGATATTGAACGTAGTATTCACATACGGAATTTTGTCCCCAAATATCGAGGCCAATACTACATAGTTGAGAAGATATCTGCCGTATGTGGTAGTCTCCTCAGAAACGTAGTTTTCGATCATTCCGCGCTTAAGGAAGAATGGTTGGTAAATGTCGATAGCGGCAACATCCGCGCCTCGTCCATTTGTGACCAACGTGACGTCGACGCTCATTGTACTTTCGTCATAGTCACCGACTTCTACTCCACATTGCAGATTTCCGTACATTACCACCACATGGGTAGTCATGTATTCTTGATATTCCTGAGGGGTCATAACTACATTACCAGTAGCAGCTACACCACCCGAACCTTTCTGCAACTTGTGTGTAAACTCTTCTTTCTTCGTCACTGCAAAGAGATGTAAGAGTTTAGCGCGATTCTTCATTGCAGGTCTACGTTTTTCGGCAGTAAACCATGCAGCGAACGCTTGGCGGTCTTCTATTGTCAGATTTGAGCTCATGGCTTACTCCTACAACACGGATGCGACCAATTTGTGAAAGTCGTCTTCGTGCTCTTCAATAAAAGCGGCGAACGACGTGTACAACTGATCGAAGAAGTGACGTTCGTTGGAGATATTTTCTTTGCGTGCTTCATTGTCGAATATATACTCAGGAGCATCTCCTTTTTGTATCGGAAGATACTGAGCATCTTTCAATTTGTCAAGTTCTTCACGCATTGCGGCCAGTGCAGTATCTGGGGTGAGCTGTGGCTCGAATGTGTGGCAAGCCAACTCATACATTTGCGACAGTGTAGGTTTCTGTCTTCGCGCTATATAGTACTCGATGTGGTGCGTAGCGTTACTCTTGTGTCGATAAATGATCTGATCCTGTACCTTCACCATATCGGGATGGAGCGTGTTGGGATCTGTCATAACTGCCCAGATCAGTTCACTTAGATTCGATCCGGTCAGTTTATCCATATCGTAGAGATTGATACTGTGTTCAAGACTCGCGATACAAGCTTGCTCGTCTTCTTTATCGTATCCTACGGGTGGAAATATCCTTTTGTTGTCGATCAAGTATCGTACGATGTATTCATAGAACTTTCGTCCTGCCAAGATCTTCTTCAGATAAGCTTTGCGTATCTCACTATCTTCGACGAGAGTTGCTTTAGGTACAGATACATCGATCACCGCAAGAAGGTGTCTCTTGAACAGGATGTTGCTCGTGACGATGCTGCGCAGTCTGTCCATGGTCTCGAATGTCTTATTCAAGTTTGGCCAGGCTACGCGAAGATGGTCAATTACATTGCTGTAATACTCATCTTCGTCAAATTCAGCTTCGAGAATAGATTCCAGTGCAGGAATGACATTCCTGTTAGCTACGAGCCGTTCTCTCAAGTTGTGACGATCGAACATACGACGTATTTCGATCAATGCATCAGCTTGATAGCCATCCGTGATGAGCTCACTATCATCCATCATGAACAGAATACCGAGTTCTCTCAGCTCTTTGATCACGATAAGAAGACAATCCTGGTAGATGACCAGATCTGCTTCCGCATCCATCTCAGGACTGTTACCTAAGTAGATGCCACTAGCTATGTACTGATCTACACCATCTGAGAGTTCTCTCAGTACATTTATTTTCTCAGGAATATCCAACATGAGTGGCATACCTCCATAATTTACGATCGAATGCATACTATCGCAAGGACGACTATTAGAATACACGAGACACGTGAGTGTCTCATTGTGAGCTTATTCATTAATCTAATTAACATTTTGTATTGTTGTAAAAATTTACATCTGCAGTAATAAAATGTAAACACACCTACTCCACTCTTCTCGTAAGAGAAGGGGGAAGAACCCTCGAAAACCACAGAGACAGACGAAGTCTGTTTGTATTAAGAGGAGAGTACGGAGTACTCGACATCCTTATTTCCTCTTCAATAAAGTAGTAGAGGAAGGAGGGGTAGTCATAGTGCATAGTGCTAGTGTTGGGTGGGGAGGAATACAAACAAAGAGTAAATGTACAATATACACCAATGAGAGATTCCCACTAGGGAATCTCTCTAAGTAGTATTTATACCAAAAAGAAATGAAGGTAGTCATGACGACTGAACCCATCATCTAGATGAGGTTCTGCAGAACCTCATCTAGATATAATTTTGCTCAGTATTTTACAGATGTGTTTAAAAAAATATGAGCAGGTGGGAGATTCCCACCTGCTCAGTGTTGCTAGAGACTAGTCCTGGATCAGAAGAGGGTAGAGGTCTCGACCGTTCTTGACAATGCACGGCGAAGCCATCGCTATCTCTATCATGCGCAATCTGGCGAGGTGCATCTGGAGCGCGCAGATCGCTGTGGCCTGAATGTAAGCGAGACGAATGAGGTCGGGAAGATTTTCGTTGCTGATGACCTGGCGCATCACCTGCTTTGCGAGCATGCCCCGCACAGAAAACTTGGTATCTGATCCTGGTGCGATAGCACGCTGAAGATTTTCGATCTTGTTGATGTAGTCAGGATGGAATTGAACACATCCTGTACGTCCAGAGCTCGGCTCCGTAGTCTGAGTGTGACGAATTTCATTCAAAGTCCTTTCGAAGATTGTACGACACGTCATGAGCCATCTGGTCGCACTTTTTCGACTGTCATTCAGTACGTGCAGTTCAGTAGGAGGAATAGCACCGCACAGATCTGTCACACCTCCATCGCCATACAGAAATGCGGGAGTTCCGTTACTGGTACAAAATGAGATCCACCGATCTGATGCCTGTACATTAGGAATTGCATCAGGGTGCACCAGATCTCCAGTATCAACATTGTAGACGACGAACATTTCGTTCAGCTTGAAGATAGGCACGATGATCTCTGAATTAAACATACTGAGCTCCTAAACGGTTAGAGTGTTAGTGATCAGTATTGTAATATATGTCTTAATTTCAAATGAATTGCATGATAGTATGAATCCACTCTCACACCCGTGAGAATTGGAATTATGAAACTTTACACAAGTGAGGTGTGATATGAAAAATACCCGGTTCTAACAAGTACAAGGTGTGATGGGCATACTTCGTACTTGTTTACCACATGGCCAAAGGAACAACCCAAATGCACAGAGCGAAATTGAAGGTGACTCTTCTTGACGACATCGTACCGATATCACGTCAAGAAATGACTCGAGTGAATCTTCTGAAGATCTACATCGGGTGCAAAACATGTACCTCAGACATCACTGATCCGGCAATCCTAGCCGGAATCGAAGAGATCGATTCCTTAACAGGAAGTACCATGGCAGAACTTGATGTCATGAACCTGAAGTTCCAGAAGATCGAGAAGTTGATAAAGTCGGTCATCGACTCAGGTCACGTCTCGGTACTGGAACATGCATCTCTGACGTTCCACATCAGTGGTGTGTCTCGTGCGCTTACACATCAACTCGTTCGTCACCGCATCGCTTCGTACTCCCAACAATCGCAACGATACGTCGAATTCAGCGACATTCCGTTCATTCTACCCGAAACGATCCGCAACCATACCAATCCCGCTGTACTCGAGCGGTTTGAAAATGTGATCAGGGAGATCGAACAATTCTATCGCTTCGCTGTCGACGAAGGCATCCCTGCAGAGGATGCGAGATACGCTACACCCCAAGCGGCCGCATCTGCGATTACCATCACGATGAACTTCAGGTCTCTTCTTCATTTCTTTGCTGAACGCTGCTGCAATCGGGCACAGTGGGAAATCCGCGACATGGCCAGTCAGATGCTTGACATCTGCAACGCACACTATCCTACAGTTTTCGGCAACGCCGGTGCCAAGTGCATACGACTCGGCTACTGCCCAGAAGGTAAGCGTATCTGTAAGAGACCTCAGTATCTCGAACGGGAAAAGATCGCCGCCGCTGCGGTGTCACTGACGAAGAACAGTCAGGAATCGAAATAGGTCGAGCAAACAGGGCAAGATGCTAGCCCGTACTGCACCAGAGAGGAGAGCCAGTGGCTCTCCTCTCTGGGGACCTCATTTGACACATCATATGCGCTTAATGTGACCACATCCAACATATATGGAGATCTGTATATACTCCATTGAAAACTTCATGTGAGGTGGAGATAATGCCCCCAAAAATATTGAACGCAGTAGTCGGTCACACCATCGATACGACTGACGGGTGGCTTGCACAAAGTAACTACGTACTCCCTGTAGGAGTGATCGGTATTGAGATAGCTGCAGGTGCAGGTATCTCTATCGACGACTTTCTGCAGGCGAATAATCCTGCAGTATCTCCGCTTTACATCAAGTTGGGTGACGGTGTGCACACTTGGGCACAGCTTCCCACGTATCTCGATACTCCCATACCTGTAGCGGACACCACCACAGAAGGTATAGTTCGTCTTGCGACGACTGCTATGGCTCTTGCTGGTACGGACAATACACGTGCAGTTACACCTGCAGGACTTAAAGCAGCACTCGATGCCCTTGGTGCAAGTACTGCTAAGTTCAGTAAGATTGGATTCAATACATCGAATGGAGAGTTTGCTCTTTCTAACGGTGTGTGGACTCAGCTTGTATCTACTCTCGAGCTTCCCGTAATTGATGGTGGAGAAGACTGGAGAGATCCTAATAACAAGAAAGCACTGAGGATGATTCTGACTGAGCCGGGTATGTATACGGCACGAGTCAATCTTCTGTCAAATAGATACCCTGCAGCAGGCGTGTACACTCAGGTTCGTCGAAATAACAGTGCAATAAATCCTCAGACTGGAGACTGGTTGGCAGTAACTGGTACGTGGATGGCACTGGAATTGAACGTGACTTTCCGCGGGGTCGTTGGTGACATCATCGATGTGTATGCGCAGGCGGTCAGTGGTGCAGCTAAGCTGTACGCAGGTTCCACCTTCTGCACACTTACGTTGGAGAAGAAATGATGATCGACATCAGTCTTCATGAAGTACTTTTGGAGCTTTTTCCCGAGGCGGCTCCAGGATCGTGGACGGTAGAGTCTTCACTTGATACTGGTATGGTTCCAGTTATAGTGGACTGGAATCTTCCTTATCCTCAGCCCACACCTGAGCAGATAGACACTGCGATACTCGCAATTGCGAAGAAACGGGTGTATGCTCTCATTCAGGAAGAAAAGAAGCGTGTTCGTGATAGTGGTATTGTGGTGGATGGTATCAAATACGATACAGACCTCAATGCACGTACGAGCTACGCCAACCTGAAGAACGAATTTCGTGATGATCCGTCACTGACAAAAAGGTGGCGAGCCAGTGATGGTGTGTGGGTCGATCTGACTGCTACGATGTTCAATGCGTTGTACACCGCAGTTAACGATCATGCAGATTACTGCTTCTATTGGCAAGAAAGTAAAGAGAAATTGGTGGTAGCTGCCAAGAGTATCGAAGAGTTGTCCGCCATTGACGTGGTGTATACTGGATAAATTCTCTGCAACTACACTGTGTAATTGTAGAGTAATTCTATAGAAGGTCAGAGACGTTACACTATCTGACTAAATCTGAAAAGTACCAAGGAGTACAACTATGCCTCTGAATCCCGATGTGAAGACTCTTCACGCTGCCGTTGGTATCGCCAACGACACCACTGCTGGCTGGGCCGCCAATGACGCGGTGCTCTTCAAGGGCCAGTTCGGTATGAACACCGACACCGGTGTGGTCAAGATCGGTGACGGCGTCAAGAAGTGGTCCGAGCTTCCCGCAAAGATCGACGCCCCCTTGTCTCAGGCCCAGAAGACCCTGCTTGACAAGGCAGGCGCCGCTGATGGTGTTGCCACCCTCGACGGTACTGGCAAGATCTCGATGTCCATGCTTCCTACCGGCGTTGTCGCTGGTGCCGTGAAGTACGTCGCTGACATCGCTGCTCGTGACGCCCTTGCTGGAGATCAGCGCAACGGTCTGATCTTCGTCATCGACGCCGTCGCCGACTCGACCGTCTCTGCTGGTTCCGCTCAGTACACCTGGGACGGCTCCAAGTGGGATAAGGTCGGCGAAACTGAGTCGATGGACATCAACTTCGACACCATGCTCGCTCCCTACCACAAGGTCTCCGACACCGTCGAAGTCCTTATCGATGGCGACACCAAGTGCCTCATGCTGAAGACCGAGCGTGCTGACCTGGCTGACCTCAAGGCTCATGCCATCCGTGATGACCACGTCGTGTTCATCCCTGGTCCCACCGCGGCCGAACTCGCTGGTATGGTCACCCCGTAGTCCAAAAAACTACAACGTCTAATAAAGAGGTGGGTCCTTCGGGTCCCACCTCTTTTATGTTATGCAATTTCAAGTAATACTAACAGTAACTATCTGGAGGATCTCCATGGCTTTTTATGTTCGTGCATTTGGCGAAGGTAATCCAGAATCTTTTGAGAACACGAACCCCTCTGGAGGGTTTGTACGTCTCAGACATGCTGAAAAGGTGATTGAAGAAATCGATCTCCAAGTGACGAACACTGTTATGGGATCGATGTCTGTTCAATGTGTTTCCGAAAAAGGTTGCACAATAGACGTGTACTATTCCAACTGGAAAAAGATACCCAATGAAATTCGGGGTGTTTTTGCTGATATAGACCCGGACAATATCAACAATTCGCGTCTTGGTGGGGGAATGGTTTTCAAGATGCCGGATAGCATCATAGTCCCTCCCCAGTCCAAGTTGCACAAAATGATTTCGGTACCGATTTCTCGATATGTGTGGGTAGTCGTGAAGAACACCGACGAAAACGAAGTAGATAACCCCACATTCGGTCACATTCTTTTCGTCTAGAAGGAGTACCAAATGACTTGGGGTACCAATAACTGGGCAGGAAGTGGTGGTTCTTCTGGTGGTGGTGAAATGCGTGTACATGGAAGTGACATGCACGACGCTACTGTACCGAAAATCATAAACCCGAATCTGCTCTACAATTCCACAGGTATGATGAATCTCGGTGGATGGATCAATACCGATAAAGTGATAAACTTTCGGGATGATTTCATCATCGATGATTTCTCCTATTTCCTGATGACCGGAAGTACTGAAGGCGCAGGATTCTCCAGTTATTCGCTACCTCTGGAGCCCAGTACCGAGTACGTCTTTAGCGGGACTTTTCTGGCACAAAACACGCTGAGAATGACGATGTTTTTCCAGAAACAAGAGCAACTGAACGATCATGCCGCAAAAAGTGGATTGGCCGTTTTGTTTGAACAATTGTTCGCGAAAGAACTCCGAGTACAGAAAAAGTTCATGACTCCTGCGGACATCGTAGGCGGATTCCTCTGTATCGAACATATCACCAGCGATGCTTTGGCGGTTGCTAAACTTACTCGAATGAAAATCGAGAAAGGATCTACCGCAACTGAATGGATCCCGTGTCTGACGGATCCTTACCAAAACACAGTATCTCTCGGTGGGATGTCTGCGGCTGACATAATGAAAATGCAGCAGGGAGGTTAATGGTGTATACTCCGAAGTACTTCAAAACCTACGAACTCGTAGGTCCTGTCATGTACAACAAAGCAATCAAGGCAAATGCTGAACGCAGACTCTTCTATGTGTTCAACCCTTTCCTGCTGATGACTGCTGACTTACTTCGTGAGAAGTATGGACCTGCCACTATCAATAACTGGAAGGTCGGTGGTACTCTGAAAGAACGTGGTCTTCGTGACCCTGATACCTCGACAGGTGCTCTCTTCAGTGCTCACAAATTTGGATGTGCACTGGACATGTCATTCAAAAATGCGACTGCCGAAGAAATACGAGAAGAGATGAAGAAAGTCGGGTGCTTTGATCCTGGATTCCGGTACAACACACCGAAGGGGGCTGAGCACTTCAAGTACATCCATCGCGTGGAATCTACGTTGAATGGTAAACCCATTTCGTGGTTCCATATGGACATCTACAACTCGTTCAACGAAGACGGGAGTATCATTTCTCTGAATGTCTAATCACAGTAGCTCACCTCTTCGGAGGTGAGCTACTGATACATCGTGTAAAATATTAAAAATAGTATGCTGACGCCTTAAATGGGAGGGTAGTCATGGATCCGATCATCACGCCGTTACTAGCGATTCTGGCATCGAGAGGTATTGGTTTTCTCTCCGACCTTGTTAAAGGTGCGACCGATGAGGGAATCCAAAAAACGAAAGAGTTCATTGAAACACGTACGGGCATTCCGTTAGTTGACGGAGCGGGTGAACCTACTGAACTCTCAGAAGAACAAATCCAAAAGATAGTACAACTCGTCACCAGCAAACGAGAGGAACTCGAAAGTCTTTTGGTACGAAAGATGGAGCTCGATGCAGGCGATACAAAGAACGCACGAGATCTTCAGTCTACGGCACTATCGACCGCATTGGAAGTTACCAAAACAGGTGACGACTTTGCTATCAGAAGTGCATGGTTTGCAGCCAACTTTATTTACATCTATGCATTGGTGGTTACTACGTTTATTTTCCTATTCATGTTTCTTGTGACTTTCCTGAATATACCGCAAGACAAGGCACAGTACGTTAACCAGATCATCAGTACAAACAGTAACCTTCTACTGATACTGGTCAGCTTCTTCTTTGGTGGTGCCCTAGGTATGAAATATGCTAGCATGCAACAGCGTCGTCGCACCGATAGATCGGGGGATGCTAAAGTTGAAGGGGGAGACGACAAACCCATCGTCGGATGACGAATGAGGATCGCCTAAATGACCGACCCCACAGACACCCAATTGTCGGCAGACAGTATTCGACAGGTCTCTCAGCTAATACGCGACACTGCAGAAATTGCTCAACAGCAGTTGGATCGGTTAATCTTACTTGGTAAGGTTTCCGATAAGACCAACTCTGTAGTGTGCGCGTTTATAAACGAAGTTGAGAAAGATAGTCTGAGTATTGAACGCACGACATCAGCAATGAAACGGAAATCAGACTCAGAATGTGTCACCATCTGGTGTCGTACATAATGGGGCAGTTATCCGGTTAAACCACACAATTGTGATAAGGCGGGACTGGTGGAATATGCCTATCGACAGCAAAACTGACGATGCCTGGGCACAGAAAGCGATGGTAGATCTCGTAAAGGACTGCGGGATTCTTCGTGAGCTTCAGACGCGCACAGATGAGCAGCTCAAAGATCTGGTAATCAAAGCCAGTACGTTGCACACCAGTGTCACGAAGTTGACGGATAAGTTCAGGTCGTATTCGAATGCCATTCGCGAAATCCAAGCATTTGTAAACACACTCGAACAGAAAGTTAACACGGTATGCACTGAAGTCGAAGTTCTCAAGAAACAAATTGAGGATATAGACGGCGATCGTCAGGATTGTCCTAAGAAGTTCAGTGTCATAGCTGTGAAGATAGAAAAACTATCGAAAGAGATCGCGCTGCTCAAAGCTGAAAACGAAAACCAGCAAAAGATCAACCGTGAGTTGAGTGAGCGGGTCGAAGTTCTTCAGACAAAAATCGATGCAATACAGAAGAGCAAAGATGTGATCTGTACCATTCTTGGTTTCTTCAAATCGACATGGGGCGCACTCATTGTCGTGGCTGCAGGTTGTATCACCCTGTGGGAGTTGTTCTCGAAGTTTGTGAAGTAGCAAAAATATCCACCTAGTACAGGCTTTCGAGCCTGTACTAGTCTGATGATGTACTTTAGTAATAAGTCTGACAATACTACGAACCATGGAGGTATCGCGAGTATGGCCAGAAAAAAGAAAGCTCCCAAAGTTTCCCATTCCGACCCAATTGTCATCTATACTGACGGCAGTGCATATCCTGACGGAAAAGGTGGCTATGCTGCGATTGCGCCTGACGTAGGTGTGGTAGTTTGTGGTAACGATACTGATACCACCAACAACAAGATGGAAATCACAGCAGTAGCACGAGGTCTCGCTCAGCTAGAACCCGGACGTGAAATAATTGTTAAGTCCGATAGTCAGTACGTGACAAAAGCATTTACTGACGGATGGATGGACAGCTGGAAGAAACGTAACTGGAAATCATCGACTGGTGCCCCAGTAAAGAATCGAGACGAGTGGGAAGAACTTAATAGCGAGATTGAGCGCCACACGAAAGTTTCATTCGAATGGGTCAAAGGACATAACGGAGATCCCGGAAATGAAGCAGCCGACGATCTGGCAGAGCATGCAGTACAACAGCTTTCGAGATAGATATCCAATAGCTCAGGTAGACCCTCGAGGGTCTACCTGAGTAGTATCTTCAGTCTATTCGAGTATGTCAATGTACGTACCATTTTCGGTGATCACCGTGGTTTTGTCCTGATGTTCTTTTTTGGCTATCTCTAAGAAAGTGTAAGAACCGAGTTCTTTCCATTCCTCAGTGCGCTCATCTTTCTTGTAGAGGACACCCGTGACTATCTTAGTATTTGGATTCTTTCGATATTCACGGATGCCGAGTGTGCTGTGCATCCCCATGTCAAGTTCCTTTTTAGGTTTTATGAGTTGTACGAAATACCCGGTATCCAGCCTAACGTGAATTGTACCATTTTCAGGTGAGTACATTCGATCAGTGTAGCTGGAATCATACCGTACACCATCTACTACAGGATCAGACCAGTCATCAGATATTCTCTTTCTATTGACTAGCCATCCGGTGAGATGGTGGGTACGTTCGTCTAGTTTGTACTCAGTTATCCCTATATTTGTGTTAAAATTGCTCACGATAACTATCCATTTTGTAGTTATAGGAGGGTCCTGCGACCCTCCCCATTTGTCTTAGTTAATGGTATTGATCGAGTAGTAGTCGGATACTAGAGGACACTTCTTAGCATTGCCCAGATCAAGACCTATCGATTTTAGTGCAAGTTGCACTGGCTGGAGATTCTTAAATACGATAGGTCGCATCATGATGATCGGAATGAGTTCGTCAGGGACCTTCGTCAGATCGCTAGACAAAGGAATTCTTCCGATCTTCTTCCCCTTAGGAAGTGTATCCATGTGTGCAACTAGCTTGTCATGAATGTCTTTGCTTTGGCCCTGAAGCCATGAAAGATATCTCGCATCTCGGAATGCTTTCGGATCAATCGGAATGATAGGTACCTTTGTAGGTAACTTGATATCTCCGTACTTGTGCGCGAATACTTTTTGCCACAGTTCGTAGTTTACATATACAGAAGATTCAGGTTTCTTGTACTCTTCCTTATCGCGAATGGCGATATTTGGGAAGTATGTAAATTCACCTGACTTCAGTGATTTGTAAATTTGCTGTTCGTAATTGTACGTATCGACGATGTAGTCGGATAGATAGAGTTTAGTTTTCTCCATCATATCTACTTTGATCTGATTCAAAATCTTCTTGGTGAAGTTGTGCGTAACCTTTGGTAGGTTAGATGACATGAAAGAGACGCCTTTGATGTCAGTCTTGGGTTTGGTAAGTACGTTACCTTCCTGGATCGTGATATCTCCAGCGTAATGCTTACCCAGATTGGTCTTAATCATTACTGGGTAAAAGTATTCATTTTTCATTTCAATGATACCGACGTTGTCACCTGTTGCACCTCGTGCACGTGACATATGCTCGATGATCGTAGCTAGAGACTTAGTGAGTAGATAAACTACAAGTGCATTGCAGTTGTACATTTCTTTGGTGAATTTGAACTCACCTCCGAGATACCACGTAACCAAGTGCTTCGTGGTGAACAGTACGGAGTCAGTATCTGAGATAGCTACGCACTTGCGAATGATCGCACGCTGTGAGTGTATATGACTGATAAAAGTCTTGTTGTGTAGAAACACCTGAAAAAGATCGTCAAGTGCGCTAAGCTTTTCTTGCATTCTTGCACCGACTGCGGCAAGGAATGTCGCCATCTTTTCGTCTTTCTCGGCTATCTTCTTTATCTGGACACCCTTCAAGTCATCAGAGTGGATTGTGGCCATAACCTGAAGAAGATCGCCATCTATCTTCCGTAAAGATGCAGGACTTGTATACTCCAGTTCTTCTTTCGTGACTTCGGTGTGCGTGTTCCAGAAATCATTCATCCACTTTTTCCAGAAATGCTCATTGGTAGTAAAAAGATTGTAAAGGTTTCTGGAGTAGTAGATGAAGGTCAGTTCGTGCTGGGGTAGACACTCTAGAATGCGATTCAGCTCGTGCAAGTTTCTGGTATGTGACGAAGTGTACTGATTAAGACTGTTGCACAGCATATCAGCGACTTCACATGGGAGTGGATTAACCATTTGATACTTGGCAGTAAGCTCACGCATGACTTCTTTGGACGGTGCAAACTTCTTGGTAGTAACAATGTAGTTAATCACGTGTTCCATGTCTGGGAAATAAAAATTGGATGTCAGAAATCTCTCGACGTATGCGTAAGCCATGATGACACCATGTCGTGCCATCGATGTAACACCACCGAATGCTTCTAGGTCGTACATTGCGTTCTTGTCATTCCCATTACTACCGATAATCGAGTTAACGAGAATTTTGTTAAGTGCTTGCACGAAGTTCTTGAGCGCTGCTTCTTTTGTTTTTCCTTCCGCAAGTAACGATAGCATTTCTCTTTTTGCTACGTCTCGTCGATTTCGTAGCGCATCGATGAACTGTTTGTCAAATGCCACTAGTTCATCCGTCGATTTGTATATCGTACCACTTGGGGTAATGATGCGTGATTGATTTGCTCGAATGTGTGTGAGCAAATCGACTTCTTTTAGTTCGGTATTTCCTGGAGATGGATGGTCTATCAGTTTAGCACGGGGTCGCTTTAATTTATCGTGTACTTGCTTGTGTACGAACTCCCTCAATTTTTCTTCTGTTACTTGAGGATGTAGTGCTTTCAAATACGCCAGCTGATTTTCCACGTAAGAAGCAAGTAAACTTTCTCGTTGTACACCAGGCATATCTTAGACCTCATTGTATGAGATTTTGGTAGCTCAATTATCTTCTATGACATAGAGGATGGTTGTTAACATTAACGAATTGAGGTAGGTTCAATGCTGAACAAACTCACAAAGCTGTCAATCGATCCTGTCATAGAGAAAGACGTAATTGCCATGCGTAAGTCTCTTCCTCTGTCGAGTGAGCTTTTCCTTCGTTCCGCTGCCGTGGCGTCTGTACTCATCGAGTATGCCAAGATGCAGCATGAAAACGGAAAGAAGCTTTCGGAACTTCGTACTGAAATCATGGAAGCCGGCGAAAAGATCATGAAGCTCAATATGCTTCCCACATCTTTTCAGGACGAGCTTGCTCAGCTGTTTGTGGAAGCTTTTCGTGGACAGTCCACATTCAGCGAACGTGCATTTCGTACATTCTGTGCGTGTTCTGCAGCTGAGAATGGTGTGAGATCTTTCGCAGATAAGAACATGGCGGTATGTATGAACCGTTTTGTTTCGAAAATGGCGGAAGAGTCTCTCGAACAAAAGGTTCTCGACCAGCATGCAGATTGTGAGTCGGTCCGTCGTCTGGTTTGTGCATATCGCACTTATTTCGATGATGCGATCTCTTACATCAGTAAAGCAGATGCAATTCCTGCGGAAGTTCTTCGCAAGCTCATTGTCGAGTAATTTCGAGATACACACTGCAGGGATCCCTGCAGTGTGTACTAATGTACTATGTTCTGGTATCACATGTTCGGC